>Ga0256830_1000024_pt1 | contig 133686 bp, 90 predicted proteins | sample 128326metaG_FD_190537 | JGI IMG/M metagenome (GOLD analysis project Ga0256830, IMG submission 190537) | Hydrothermal vent microbial communities from Lau Basin, Pacific Ocean - 128-326 | ecosystem: Environmental > Aquatic > Marine > Hydrothermal vents | place: Pacific Ocean: Lau Basin...
TAAGGTGCTGATATAGCAGGTCTCGGAACCGGCGAAGTTGGGATTCGCTCATACTCCCAACTTTGCCCGGTTCCGGCCTGATTGTCAAGTCCTCCCAAGGATGGGAGCAGCTTTGTCAAAAGTCCAATCCTTTCACACAAGAGTCTTTAGGAATGCCTTCAGAACGTCAGGCTCACCATCCAATGGTTCGATGAGACGTACTTCGTCCTGGGTAAGTCCTGCTTCTGGATGGGCAATCACTTGGCCAGAACTCTGGCGCTTCAATACATACCCGCCAGGAGGGTCTACAGGTCCCTGAAGAATACAAGCCAGCCCCACGACGCCGTTCTGACAGGCAACTGGCCGTAAGAGCAATCGGCTGGCAAACCGTTCACTCTCAGCAGCCTCGAGTACAGTTTTATAGGGATCACCTTGCGCTTCATCTTTGAATTGAAAAATGATCGGAAGTCCTAACTGTCCACGCGGGAACTTGTCTTCGACGGGATGCTCTGGTCGATGAGCTGGCTGACGGTCCTCTTGCTCATCAAGTAGGAAACGTCGTATTGCGTCTGGTTCTGGCCACTTGCTGCGCCCGTAGGGGCGTCCCCGTGCATCGGGATAGCGTGCCTGGCGGAATTCTCTTAGCGCCTTGAAGAGATTCCTCCAGGCTTGGTCTGCACTTTGGAATCGCTTGGTGACGACTAAGGGCATCTGTGGGTGCAGATGAGGAACACCGTCCGGCCATCGTTGGCCCGCCATATGCTGGTGTAGTCTCTGGCGGATGTCACGATCCATATTGTCAGGATGTGGTAAAGGGATTTCTTGACCATTTACTTCAAGCAACTGTAACGCTCCGAAACCTCGCCGCGTGCGTGCGCCCACACCACCAAATGTTTCCCACGCCCAGAGCGCTGCTTCTACATCCTCGCGAAGGCGCTCGGGGAACGTGATGCTGAGTTCAAATTCCACATCACGCCACACGCTTCCCGCCGGCTTCGTTATGCTCCCATTTTGGTCGTGTTCCTCACGTAGTGGGAAAGCCACATAGCTGTATGGCGAGCGTGGATCACCAAGTGAAACTCGCCTTTTCCTAGGCCGCGTGGTAATCTCAACATCTCTCCAGATATTTCCTTGGTTCAAAACCTTAACTTCTAACCACACCTCCGATGGTCCCGGCTTGCCCTCCGCTGCCGCCGAGCCCCAGATAGCCTCTTCTGCACGGCGCATAGCTTCCAAATCACCATTGAACTGCCCACCGCGTGTGGCACGCCACCAAAAACGTAGTAGCCCGCGAATCTCGCTGGCACGTACCACCGTCACCTCGTCCGGCTGCTGTGGCTCAGCGCCGCCGCCAAAGAGCGGCGTGATAAGATGATAGCGACGCACCTGTCGAACGTGGTCGCTTTTGGGCTGCACTCGCGGTGGTGATGTGGCAGGTGGTTTACGATTATCGAACATCTTAAGCCTCCTACGTCTTGCTCCACGTGCCCAGCAGGGCCACGCCAAACCCATCACGACGATGTTGGTCGCTGTAGCGGCAATCGGGACCGTCTTGATCATCGCTCACTGGCTGCATCCAGATTGCCTCAATGAACTGTTCGATGGCAGCCGTGTTGCCATTGATGATCTCAAAGAAGTAAACGCTCCCAGCCGGCGCCAGACGGCGTGTTGGCTTCGGGGTCCTCCTCTCATAGTCCCAGCCAGAGATGTGGACTGGCCGCGGAACGGCTGCCGCCACGATGTGCAACTTCACCCCGCTTGGGTGGTTAAGCACCCAAGTAGGCAAGAAGCCTTTCTGGAAGAAGGCGGGCGTTGCCAGCACCAGGCGACCACGGCGATGCTTCGCAATCTGCTGGCGAACCTCCACAGGACACGTGGGTAACTCGACTTCAGATCGCCGCCAGAAAACAACCCGCCGCTCACCGCCTAACGAGCCCACCCCTTCCTCGAACGGTTGCGCATTCGTTCGTATAAGTAGCGCAAACTGACTGGCCTCTCCGAGCGCAGCGTGGTGCTGCTTGATTGGTGCACGAACAAAGCTCAGGCCTCCTGTCTGGAAGAGTGCACCCTCTTCAGTTTTGGCCGTCCGGGTTTCGGAGTTGATGCCTACATGCGTGCGAAAATCCAGAAGCAGATCTTCCAGTCCCCAATCGTGTAAGGGAATTCGCTCTTGCACGTGAGGTGCCTTCAGCCAGGTCTCTAGATGCTCCCAATTCCAAAATCGTGGCGCCCTGGGGTGGCGTTTGGCGCGTGTGAGCTCAACAGGCGCGACCAGTTGCAGGCCGTTCGGCAGGTTGGTTTGTACATCATCGAAAGCTCTTGTAGGTTGTAGTGGAACCAGACGGGCTTCGCGCTCGTTCGATGACTCAATGTAGGTGAATAGAGCATCTCGGGGTGCTGGCAGTAGCAATGAGTCTGTCTTCATGTCATACAGAAACGGTCCCACGATCTGATAGCTGAGAATCTGCCTGATGACTTGCTCGTCACCATCGGGGAAGATGCCTCCGTGCTGGAGCACCGCGCTGCGCGTGCGGACAGCCCCTGCCAGCGTCGAAGGATACGGGAACGGTACCGATTTGGCTCGCGCGCCCGGGACACCAGTGAAAGGCTTCCCATCACGGAACACGAGCGGATCGCGTGGTTCGACCAGCCAGGTTTTCAAACTTTTCTCCCTCATGATGTTCCCCCTCGAACGTCTTGGTTCGATCCCGCCATCTCCTCTGCGCTGGCGATCTCGGCCGCAATGATCATCTCCTGTGCCAGTTCGTTTAGTGGCACTCTCGTCAACCATCGCTTGATCGCGCCGATCACTTCTTCGGCAAGTTCTTTGTCGCTTTCCGATTCGCGCTTGCGCCTCAGAATGCGGGTGGCTTCAGCACGTAAGGCTGCTTCTGAGAGCACGCTTCCCATCGTGTATGCCAGGCGCTCGAATTCATAGGGTGTGCCTTTGCTGAGCGTGCCTGTACGCCACCACCCCGCCATAGTTCGCAGACGCTCGACCAACGGCTTGACATCTGCCTGTTCCTCAGTGTCTGATTTGAGCAGATGTCCCTTCACTCGCCGCTCGATACCACTGCGCCTGCTAAGTGTAATGGCGAGGGCGTTCTTACCTTTTACCAGCTTAGCCACTTTCTCCGTACTGCGCACCAACTCAAGCGCATCGCTCAACGGTTCCATGTAGTGGATGATAACCAGCCCGGCTGATAGCGTAGGATGCATTTCTTTTCGCAGACCCTGCTCATCGGTCTCGAAGGAGAAAGATCCCAGGCGTTCTTCAAATTTTTCAGCCAACCGCTGGACACAATCCAGGACAGTATGCAGCGGCAGATACGCCAGTATATCATCGCCGCCAGTATAAACGGTAATGCCCTGATGCTTACTGACGATTTCAAGCACTTCCTTGGCGAATCTGCTCAAGGCCTGTGAAAGCCGTCTGTGATCTTTCGGTGTCTCTTGGGCATCAATTACTTTACCCATATTGTCGCCGTCAGCCAATAGCAGAGCATAGTAAGTGCCGGGGCGCTGTGATCCAGCATATCTCAGTACGATCTCATCGTGCTTGCGCAGCACGGTGTCCACGATATCCTCTTGACCAAAGGTGAAGCGGACCTCTGAAGGGTAAACAACACCATAATCACGAATAAAGTTAATTGCCCCATAACGCTCAAAGAGGGCTATCAATTCACCAAAGAGCGCCTCTGCTTTCTCTTCTCCTAGCCCTTCCATAAAAGGCAGCGCAGCCATATGAGAGGTGCTCTTGAAAGTTCCCTCCTCACGCAGCTTGCCCCAGCGCTTGAGCAGGTCTACGCCCGAGAGCAACTCACCACGCCGCACCTTATAGCGTTTCATCTGCGCTTCATTGGGTGATGGCGCATGGTCTGGAACCAATGCCATAACATGCTCTCGCGCACCATCTATGGATGACTTAAAACGCCTTTTCCCCTGGTAAGTGCTGAAGTCACGTGTCGCCTTGCGGGCAGCCAGAGCTCGTTCGCAGCGGTCACGCACGTCTGGGTACTCATTCTCATCAGGGAGTGGCGCAGCAACCCAGTAAAACTCGATCAGGTCTTTCAACTGCCACTCGGCAAGGCTACGGTCAACGATTTTTTCCAGACTTTCTGCGGCGAATTGCCATTCACCGAACAGGAAATCATACAGCGTTCGTTCGGTGTGTTCTGCCAAGCTTGCAGGATCGCTCTGCACAATAGCCACCACTTTATTGGCGACCGAGAGCGGACTCCCTGCCCTCAACTCATCCTGGCTTGCAGGGGCAGGAAAGACAAGTGCCTTGAAGTCCTCTTTCTCAGCGATGGTACGCGCGATGGCCTTCGCCAGTTCACTAAGCAATTGCGAGCCGTACGCCAAGTCGTGGCTGCTTCGCGCCGCAGCAATGAAGCTTTGCACCGGCCCAATTGTGCAGATGAACAGATACTTATGATCCATTCGCAAACCTCCTGGCTTCTTCACTATACCGATATCGGGGCGTCTGCTGGGAGTGATCTCAAGAGCCGGCGACAACGCCGGGAACTATAGCACTCTGACCACCCGGTGCCACGACAGCCCAACGCAGTCCGGGTTCGCCCCACAGATGAGGGGCAAGTCTTCGGCTACAGGGTCTACGCCATTCTACCCTCCCTCCCACTTCCCCACATCCCACCTTCCCCCGAAATCTTTCGCAGGTTTCTGGGATGTGGAACCCCCGCAAACGGGGTATGCTTCTCCTATGGGATGGGGAGCCGTGGCCCTACCGAAAGAAAGGTCCGAACTTCTCGTGCAGAAAGTGGTACGTCAACCAGGTCCCCTCCGGCAACTCCCAGGCGTTCCGGCACTCGGCCAGGATCACCCGCTTGTGGTCGTCCACCGTGCTCAGGGTGATGCAGAGGGCCTCGGCCACCTCCTGCGGGGTGGCCCCCGCCGCAAAGGCCCGCAGCACCTCGCACTGCCGTGGCGTCAAGCGCTCGATCACTGCCTGACAGCGCCGGCGGTCCGCCTCGTCCAGCCAGAGAGCGGGCGCGGCCATCGCCTCCCCGGGGAGGAGCTGGCTCAACTGGCGCAACGGAGGGAAGTAGGCCCCCCACGGCACCAGCGGCACCCGGATCAACCGCACCCCGTCCTCCGGGTGAGCGTGCATAATGGCCCCCTCCGCCGCCCGGGCCAGGAAATCCCTCGGCGTGTACAGGTGCCACATCCGGTCCTGGTGCGAGAAGTGCAGCATCGCCGCCGACATGGCCAGCAGGGCCAGCAGCCGCCGCCCCCCGGCGATGCAGACGTGCAGCCGCCGTCCCTGGGCCTTCAACGTGGCGATCAACTCGTGCACTGCCTGGAAGGCCGCCTCCGCCTCCACCTCGTCGCGGATGTCCGGCAGCCGCCTCCGCCCATCCCGCACCGGCACCGGACGGAAGCGGATGCGCTGCCCCCGATACCGGTCACCGGCGAACTCCATCGCCAGCCGGGCCAGCGCCTGCCCGAACCGGGGGTTCTCCGGCCCCAGGTGGAGCACCACCACCTCCCGGATGCGCTCGCCCCGCGCCAGCAGCGCGTCCAACGCGAAGGTGACCACCTGGGGCTGCCCCCCCAGCGTCGCCAACAACGTGCTCTCCTGCATCGCTTCCGGCATATTGCTTCCTCCCTCGACTGTTCACCCTCCCGCAGGTTAGGCGCGTTTCCGACGCGAAACCGTGCTTCAAATAGCCCATCGGGGCTGAGAGCGCCCTCGACCGGTGACCTGCGGGAGGGTAGGCTGATAGATACCTCCTCCCTCGGTTGCACCTTGCCAACTGACCTCGATGCCTGTGAACCAGGAGTGTGGCTATGGAACTCTTCCCGGCCGTCGTCATCGGTGGACCGCCCCACAGCGGCAAATCCGTCCTGACCTACAACCTCACCCAGGCCCTGCGAGCGCGGGGGATCCAGCACTACGTCCTGCGGGCCGCCCCCGACGGCGAGGGCGATTGGAGCTACGAGGCCGCCCAGGAGACCGTGCGCCTCCTGCGGATCAAAGGGGAATTCTCCCCCGGGTTCGTGGACCACGTCTGCCGCAGCCTGGCGGACCGCCACCTCCCCCTCCTCGTGGACGTGGGGGGGCGACCTACCACCGACCAGGAACGCATCTTCGACTACTGCACCCACGCCATCCTGCTGACCCCCGACCCGGCCTCCCACGCCACCTGGCTGGACCTGATGCAGCGCCACGCCCTGCCCCTCATCGCCGACCTGACCTCCAAGCTGACGGGGGAGAGCACCCTCACCGACGCCGGCCCCGTGCTGCGCGGCGTGATCACCGGGTTGGAACGCGGGAGAGCGATCGGCGGCCCCCTCTTCGAGGCGCTGGTCGAACGGGTGGCCGACCTTTTCGCCTACGACAGCGAGGAGCTGCGCCGGATGCACACCCGTATGGCCCCCGTGGAGACCGTGGTGGAGCTGGACCGGCTGCTACGGACGCTGCACGCCTCCGCCCCGGACGAAGGAGCGCGGTGGAACCCCCTTGACCTCCTCCCTGCCTTGGATTACCTGCCTCATCAGACCCCTTTGGGGCTCTACGGTCGGGCTCCCAACTGGCTCTACGCCGCCCTGGCCCTCCACGTCCACCCGGCCCCCCTCCACCAGTTCGACGTCCGCCTGGGCTGGGTGACCCCGCCCGCGCTGAAGCTGGGGAAACCGCCCGCCCGGTCCCCCTTGCAGGCGCGGGAGCTCGTCCGCCCCAATCACCTCCGCATCGAGTTCACCCTTCCCAGGGCCTACCTGGACTACGAAGAGGCCCAGGGGCTCCTCGTCCCACCGCCGCCGCCCGATCGCGGGCTGGTCCTCAGCGGCCGGCTGCCCCTCTGGCTCTGGACCGCCCTGGCCATCGCCTATCGGGGGGCACCGTGGCTGGCGGCCTACCACCCCTCCTTGGGGGACCAGGCGCTGGTGGTCCACTCGCACCTCCCCCGGCCCCGACTAGGGGAACGGGTCCTCTCGCCGCCGCCGTAGGCCGGCACCATCACCCGTCCACCCCATTTTACCATCCCCCCACCCCCACATCGGTGGGGGAGCAGACTCGACCATCCGACCAAGCGCCCTAGCGGCGGACCGAGGACTGAGGACTGCGGACTGAGGACTGCGGACTGCGGACCACCCGACCAAAAGAACAGACCGGGGGCCCGCAGGCCCCCAGGTCACAGGTCATAATTGGACATCATCTCGCGCACAATCCGGCGCATCTCTTGCACCATCTCCGGCCCCCCCACCACCCGGCAGTTGGGGCCGTAGTGGAGGAGAGACCGGACCGCCAGGAAGAGGTCCTCTGTGTGGCCCCGCACCAGGACGCTCCCGTCCTCCCGCCGCTCGATCGCCTCGACCTCGATGACCGGGTGACGGGTCACCCCCAGCCGCGCCACCCGGGCCGCCAGCTCGTACTCCACGGCGTAGCGCGGGGCCGAGGGGGGGTAGGGAGGGAGCTTCTGGGGCAACACCTGCAGGTTGAAGATCCGGCCCAGCCGGTAGGTGAAGTACCGCTTCTGATCGTACCGACCCAGCGGGCCGTCGGTGTAGTGGCACCAGCCCCGCAGGTAGTAGTGGCCCCGCACCGTGTCGAAGTAGCGCTTGTAAGGGTCCACCACGTGACGGCGGGGCGTGTGATCGGCCTGCTGGGGTGAGCGGTAGGAGAACTCCACCCGACGGCGCTCCAACAGCGCCCGCGTCAGCCCGTCCCACACCTCCGGCGCGATCTCATCCTCGTCCCGCTGCCGCAGGTCCAGAGCCAGCGCCGTGCGGTGGCGCTCGATGGCCGCCCTGCGCTCCAGGGGCAGGTAGAGACGCAATCGCCCCAGCAGGCCGTGGATCTGGTCGTGCTGGGGCGAACCGAGGTCGAAGGTCTCTTCCAGCCAGGCGATGGTCGCCAGGTCCTCGTCGGGCATGTCCAGGAGCGGTAACCAGGCGTCCCCGATGACGTATCCACCCTCCTGGCGGGAGAAGTAGAGGTCCACCAGCAGGTGGTCCCGAATCCGCCGCAGGTCGTTCTCCAGCCGGCGGTAGAGGGCAGCCCCCTGGACGCCGCCGTAGGCTTCCTCCCCTTCGTCCTTGAGGACGGCCTCGATCAGGTCATCCCGGTTGGCCGGCCCCCGCTGGACGCGCCGGATGATGGCCAGGCAGCGGCGCAGGACCAGCCAATGGCTCTCGCGTTTCCCCCGTGACATCGTGCCTCCGAGCGTGCCTCACCGCGAGGAGACGGTGAGGGGTTTGACGCGGGGCCAGGCGTGGATGCCGAAGGCCACGACCGCGCCCGCCTCCAACAGCCGTCCCAGGAAGAAGAGCCCCGTCGGAGCCCCCAACGCCGGCCCCACCCCCGTCAGGAGCAGGCCGGCGTTGAGCAGGACGAAGGCCGCCCAAGCCGCCTTCACATTGCCCCGCGACCCGCCGAAGCGGGGTAGGATCCAGAAGGCGACGCCCATCACCAGTTGGACCACCCAGCCCAGGAGCAGGAACTCGATGTGGGCCGGCAGGACGCGCCAGAGCGCGGGGTAGAGCGGCACCCCTTTGTTGAAGAGGAGCAGCCCGCCCAGGGTGAAGCCGGCGAGCAGGTAGATGAGGGAGGCTTTCACAAACCAGCAACTCAGTCGGGGCATCTCACCGCTCCTTCACCCGGCCCCAGGAGTTGAGCACGAACCCCAGGCCGGCCAGCCACTGCAACAGGGCCGAGAGGGCCAGCAGCCCCCCCCAGACCCCTCCCGGATGGGCCGCTTGCAGCGGCTCCGCCACCGCCCGGAGGAGCAGCCCGCCGTTGAGCAGGCCGTAGGTGGCCCATCCCAGCGCCTCGCTGCCCCGGGGCTTCTCCCGGGAGTACTTGGGGAACATCCAGTAGGCCACGCCGAAGATGAGCTGGGTCACCCAGCCGACCATGAACAGGTGGAAGTAGACCGGTCCCAGCGCCGCCAGGCCGGCGGGCAGGCCCAGCAGGCCCCGCCCTGCCAGCACCACGCCGACCAGCAGGGCGGCCACCAGGTAGAGCAGCGAAGACTTGATGAACCAGCGGACGAGGCGAGGCATCGGACGATCTCCCGTCGGCGGTCGGCCGTCAGCGGTCCTTCAGGAGGAGCAACAACATCACCACGGGGGTCTTGGCCACGATGCTGTGGGGGAGTTGGGGCGGCATATGAACCCAGGTTCCGGCGCGAGCTTCCATCGAATCTTCGCCCAGCGTCAGGTGGGCCTCTCCCTCCAGGAAGTGGAGGATGGCCGGCTGCGACGCCGTGTGCTCGGAAAGCTCCTGGCCAGCGGCGAAGCCGAAGAGCACCACCTTCACGCGGTCATCGTTGTAGACGGTCCGGCTGAGGATGCTGTCGGAGGGCACCTCCGGCACCAGGTCCGACAAGCGGGCGATGTAGGTGTACGCTGCGTCCATCAGAGCATTCCTCCCCTCTTTGGGATGAGAACCTTACACGGGTAATCACCAACACCCTTAAGACCGCACCGACTCGGCTATCGTCCCGTCAAAATGGCCCGGGCAGAGGAACTCGACGACTATCCCGTGGGCCTCGAGGGTGTGCCGATAATGCCACCAATCGCTGTCCACGGCATTCCAAACCGGTGCCTCGGCGACAACGGCGGTGGCCGCGAACTTCCGGTCGTTCGGGTCAAAGGTATCCAGGGCCGGGTCATCGGGGAATTCGGCAAAGCCGCGCCTGCCGCCTACCTCTGTGATCGGCACCTCCTCCACCCGACTTGTTCCCCGATGTTGAAGCACCCAGAGGTAAAATTCATCACCAACGCCGGGCTGGCCTGTATCGGAGGCATGGCTGCCGTACTCACGCAAGATGCGCCAGCCATCGTCAATGACGATGCGCCCTTCCTGACGCAACCGCTGAAGATGGTGCACACATGCGAGAACGCAACCGGGGCCGGCTTGAGGGCTGCGCTCGTTGGCCACGACAAGGACATTGGTGTCAACAACAGCCCTCATCTCCCATCTCCACCGAGCTTGCGTCGCATCGCGGCCTCCGTGCGCGCCACAGCTTCCCCCATTCGATCCCCAAAGAAGTCTTCGGGCCAGTTCACAATGGTGCCGTACTCGTCCATCTCCAAGGGGATCAATAGGGAACGTTCGTCCCGATAATCGGTGAAGTAGAGGCGGATGTCACGGGCCAATTGCCCATCTGCATCCTCGGCAACGCGCCGCTGCAAGCGCTGGAGGAGATACTCGCTGTGGCTCTCGACGATGATCTGCACGCCACGCCAACGGGCGGCATCGAGGAAAACATCGGCCAAAGCGTACTGGACCGAGGGGTGCAAATGGATCTCCGGCTGCTCGAAGAGCAGGATGGACCCTTCGGGAGCGTAGTAGCAGAGGACCAGAACGGGCAGAATCTGGGAGACCCCAAACCCCACGTCGGTCAAGAGAACCTCCGGGCCCTGAGCAGTCCGGCGGATGCGTACCTCGTAGTCTTTCCGGCCCTCGGCGATAGGCGCCAGGCGGAAGCTGTGGATCAGCTTCATCTCTCGGAGCCACTCGGCCACCCGTTCCTCGACGGTGCGTCGCTTGTAGCCTCTCCCCCGACGGATGTCCGCCCCACGGGCCCGGGACGCCAACAAGGCCGGAACGGCCAGTTCGCCCCGCCGCCCCACGTCGGAGACCATCTCCCCGCTCCAGATGTAGCGGCGCTTGGGATACTCCCGCAGTGGACCGAGGTAGTAGATTCGGGAGAAGAGCTTTTCCAAGGCCAGGGCAACCTGGCCCAGAAAGTCCACATTCTGATAGTAGGCAAAAGTCTCATCGGGAAAGCCATAGAACCGCACCGGTGCAGGAAGAGGCCAAGGACGCCCCCGGGAGCGTTTGGGAGTGAACCCCTCGGCGATGAGGTCATAAGTGCCTTCCTCGGGCGATGCCAGTGACATCCCGAAGGTATAGCGGGGTGCTCCGCCGGCCCGCCGAAAGAGACGGTAGCGGAAGGAGGCAACGCGCAGTGGTCCCCCTTCCCCCTCCCGCCCGATCCGACCCTCAAACCTAACCTGCTGGAACGATGCCGAGGACGAACCGACGGTGAGGTCAAGCCGTTCTTGCCACTCGAAGGCGAAGTCCAGGGAGCGCTCCTCTTCGTGCCGGTAGATGATGTCTTGAAACGTACCTAGGTCCACCGGCGTGCGTTCATCACCCAGATGAAGCACCAGTGAGCGATCCGTGGACTCGACCGTCTGTTTCAACATGAGCAGGAATTGCAGAATCCCCGTCTTGCCCGAACTGTTGGGGCCGAAGAAGCCGGTAATCTTGCCCAGCGGGAAAGAGGGGAGGTCTTCCCAAGATTTGAAGTTGTGGGTTTCCAGTTGGGTGATCATCGTGGTTTCCACCCCAGAGGCTCGGGTTAGCTAGTGGCGTATGACGCCCATACGGCTGTGGCAACGTAACCTTAAAAACAGTCCTCCTCACCAGGGCGCACCCAGAGGAGCGGTGCCGTCCAGGACGGCGGCGACCTTCGGCCCGTGGACGGGGTCCTTCTGGGCGTAGGCCCGCAGCAGCCCGAAGCAGCCGGCCAGCATCATGTCGCCGTGGGGCACCGCCTGGTAGACGGGTAGGTCTCCCCCCTCCAGCATCCTCCGGCGCGGCCCCACCACGGCGAAGCGCTCCGGCGCAGGAGCCTCTGGGTTCAGGACCAGGGCCCCGTGCCCCATGTCCTCGAAGACCTCCGCGTTGGTGAGGGTGCCGGCCGCCAGCTTGCGCAGGTAGGCCACCAGCGCCTCGCGGGTCAGCTCCCCCGTGTGGTGCTCGAAGAGGCCGACGATCTCCCCTTCGACCAGGTGGAAGGCCAGGCAGTGGAAGTTGCCCACGTTGGTCACCACGACGCTCCGGCAGCGGGAGACCTGGGGGTCCTCCAGAGCGCCCAGGATGGCGGCCGGGGCCGTGTCCATGATCAGCGTGGGCAGGTCCGAGGGGGCAGAATCGGCCGCAGCCTGGAGGCGGGTGAAGCGGTCGGGAACCTCCTCCCGCCAGAAGGCAAAGCCGGCCAGCCCCTCTCCCTGGGCCAGCCGGTCACTCAGGTAATCGAATCGAAAGCGGCGGTCGCTGTAGCCCGGTGGGGCCGCCCCGTGGTCGAAGACGGCCAGCGCCAACCCATCCACCGCCGGCTCCACGTCGAAGGCGGCCAGGGCTGCCCGGATCGCCTCGAAGTCGAAGTCCCGGAGCTCGATGCGGCAGACCCGTTCATCCCCCTCGGCGAAGGCCCCCTCCTCGACCAACTCGATGCCCATCTCCCGCACCCGGTCCAGGTCGTCGTCGAAGGTCTGGGCGGCCGCCGGCGTGGCGAAGACCCGATAGCCCGCCCGCAGGTGGTCCATCGTCGCCCAGTGGCAGGGGCCGCCTCCCATAATGCGGCCCGTCAGGAAGAGGTCCTGGCCAGCCGCCGTCGCCCGACGCACCCGCCGGGCCACCAGGATGGTCGGCGAGGGCATCACCATCTGGAAGCAGTTCTCGATCTGCCGCTCGCTGTCGAAGAGCAGGATGTCCTGCGTTCCCGTCCCTACGTCTACCACCAGAAGGCGCATCGCGTTCCTCCCGTCGGTCGGCTTCCCGCGAGCCACGCGGTGCCGGGAGGCCGGCGGATCCCCAGGAGACCGCTCCGGTGTAGGGGATAAGCACCATTTTACGGGGTTTTGTCCGTTTTGTCCAGTGGGGGGCTCCCAGGGTAGGGCTTTTCAGCGCTCTAACCCTTGGGGGAACCCTCCCGCAGGTTCTTCCCACGGCCTAAGCGTGTTGTAGGCCGCTGCCGGTAAGTCGTTGCCATCGCCGGGCACCTTTGACCTGCGGGAGGGTGAAGATCACTGGCTGACGACGATCTGGGCGTCGGGGTAGGCCGCGAAGTAGTCGCGGGCCGGAATCCGGTCGTAGCGGGTGCCCCAGCGGGTCTCGAACTCCATAATCCCGAAAGGGCCTTCGCCAAAGAGGGCGAGCACCCGGGCCGTCTTGGCGATCTTGTCCCGGGCCGGATTGGGATCGCGCCCACCGTAGCCGTCGAAGATGGGGATGACGGCACCACCGGGGTACCGGCGACGCAGCGCCGCCGGGTTGGTCACCTGGTCCTCCTTGAAGACGTAGAAGGCGAAGATGCCGGGCGTCGTATACCCCCGGGCCTCCCGGCGGGCGAAGTAAGCGGCCGCCACCCGGTTGATCGCCTCCGCATCCACCACCCCTCCCGCCGTGTGCTCCAAGTCCCAGTCGAACCAGACGTTCTCCTGCAGGAAGCGGTCCATCAACCCCTCGAAGAGGGAGAGCGGGTCCTCCTCGCCCGTCTGGACGTCCAGCATCACGTAGTAGCCCTGGCGCCGGGCCTCGGCGATGAGGTAGTCCAGGTAGAGCTCGCGCTCCATCACCCGGCCCGCCATCGCCACGTTGGGGTTAACGGCCACGACCACCGGCTTCTCCCCATTCCACCCGTCCACCCGCCCGGCGAAGGTGCGGGCCAGGTAGAGAGCGTGGTCGGCGATCACCGTCTGGCCCAGGCTCCCCCAGCCTCCGGGGCCGGGCCGGCCGTAAACCATCGCCACCGTCGCCCCCCGCCAGTCGGGCAGGGGGGGCAGCGGCAGCGCCGGGGTGACCGGCACCACGGACACCTCCACGGCCTCCGAGGTCACCCGCCAGAGGAAGTAGAGGTCCCGGTCCGTGGGGTTGCGGACGACCAGGTCGTCGCGCCCCCAGAGGATGTTGACCGTCTCCTCCAGGGAGAAGCCGGGGATGGGGCGGGCGTGGGGGCGAGAGGTCACGGGCAGCCCTGCCCGGACGGCGGCGGCCCGGAAGAGGGTGGCCAGAGCGCAGTGCCCACCGGCCAGGATGCCCCCGGCCTCCTTGTAGCCCGGCCCCTGCTGGAAGGTCTCGTTGAAGCTCCAGGCGAAGCCGGCCGGCACCAGGATCGTCCCCGTCTGGGAGACCCGGCGCAGGGCAGCCCAGTCCACCCCCTCCTCCGGGCGGTAGACCTGGGCCGCTGTGGGGGTGCGCCGCACCAGGGCCCAGCGGACGTTGTCGGCGTCGTCCACCGAGAAGGCCTCGGCCAGCGCCGCCAGGTCCAGACGGGCCTGACCCAGGACCTCCGGCAGCTCGGACACCGGCGGGGAAGGCTCCTCGCCGGCCAGCGGTGGGGTCAGGCCCGTCGTATCCGCCAGGACCCGGCTCTGGAGGCGGGCCGAGCCGGCGCTCCAGAGGATCAGCGGGCCGCCCAGCAGCAGGGCGAGGGTCAGGCAGAGGGCCCAGAGGAGCACTTCCTTACGCCACGTCGTCGGTTGCCTCAGCATCATTGTTCTGCTCCTCCTGGGCCTCCGTCTCCGTTGTGGGGTTGGAGGCCGAGGGCTCCTGGCGCCGGCTGACGATGTAGAGCCAGCAGCCGTAGGCCAGGATGGTGGCCCCCAGGGTCAGCAGGCCGTTCCACAGGGCGCGGAAGAGGAAGCCGGCCACCACCCCCAGGGTGAAGGGGCCACGGTAGACGACGGTCTGGACTACCAGGGTCACCAAGCCGACGAGCAGGGCCGGAGCGACGACCGGGGCGTAGCGGGCGATGCCGCCCACCAGCAGGTCGGTGACGCTCTCCACCACACCCCACAGGCCGCCACCGACGGCCCCGATCACCCCGCCCACCAGCATGGCGATCCGGTGGCGCATCCGTTCCCGGAAGAGGGCCTCGCGCAGCGGGTTGATCTCGCGCCGGGTCTCCACCAGGCCGGGCAGAAGCCGGCTGTTGATGCGGTCCTCGGCCCGCTCCCCCTCCAGGGCGATCTGGCGACGGGCCAGGGCCGCGCCCCGCCGGGCGATGGCGTCCTCGGCTTCGGCCAGGGCGACGAAGTAGGCGTGGAGCAGGTGGAGGTAGTAGGCCTCCTCGCGGGAGTAGGGCTTGGGCAGGGGCAGCCCCTGCTCCTCGCAGAAGACCTCGAGCTGGGGGCGCAGTTGCTGGCGCAGCCGCTCCACCCGCGTCAGCGCCACGTCCCGCTCGGCGTCGGTTCCCGCCATACGGGCCGCGTAGAGGGCGGCCTCGCTGAGGGCGCTCTCGATCTGGGCCTCGGTGCGGGCCTGGCGAGCCCGGGCGCTCAGCCGGGCGATGAGGGCACGGGGAGAGAGGAGCCAGCCCTGGAGACCGGCCGGCTTCATCCGCTCCCGCATCAGGCTCTGGACCTGGCGCTGTAACGCCTGGGAGAGATCGCCGACCGCCAGCTCCTCCGTCTCGGACGGGGCCTGCTGCCGAGCGAGGGTCTCCTCTACCGCCGCCAGGAAGTCGGTCGGTCGAGCCAGGTCCCACAGCGGCCCTTCGGTCTCACGGTTGTGCTGGCGGATCGCCTCGACGATGCGCCGCCATCCCTCCTTGGAGAGGTGCTCCTTAAGCAGGTCCACCAGGCCGGCGACGGAGACTTCAGAGCGCAGGATCCACTCCCCCGGCGGCGTGATCTCGCCCTGGATCATCCGGGCCTCCCGAAGCCGGGCGATGAGCTGGAGCACCCGATCCATCGGGATGGTCGCCTCAGACGGGGTGACCGCCCGCTCCACGTCTTCAGTTACCGTTTCCTGAACCAGCAGGTCCTTCAGCATGGCACCACCTCCTCGCCGAGAACAAAACAGGACCGGCCTGAGGCAGTCGAGACCCCAGGCCGGTCCGCCCACAGGGGGCAGGGGGGCACGATGGAGCAGGGCGATGGACGCCTACCGGGCACCACCACCCGCATCCGGTGGCGGTGATCGCAAGCCGGACCCGGGTGGGGCCTCGGGATGCCTCGCTGAGTTCCCTCGTCTGGGACGGGGGACGGGTATGCCGCGCCGGACGGTCTGTTCGTCCATAGTTCAGAATCCGAGTTTGCGGTCCACGACGATTACAGAACAAGTGTTCGAGCAGAATTATACACCGTTCTCGCCAGATGTCAAGGGGAAGGGGGCCGCGGTGATTACCCATATCTTTGGAGATAGAGAGACCAGCCGTCCACGAATGGGGCACGAATACGCGAATTAAGGACCGTCTCATTCGTGCATTCGTGAGGAATTCGTGGATGGCCTGCTACGGTCAAGCCACCACCCAGATGATGCCGGCCAGGGGGCGCGATTCGGCCTCCCCACCGATGGGGACCCGGTAGATGCGGGGCTGGTCCAGGAAGCGCTTCACGGCGGGAGCGATGCGGGCCCGGTCACGACGCAGGAGCCAGGCCCCTCGGGGATCGCGGCGGTCGTGGAAGACAACGAAGATGCGGTTGGCCCGGTGATACCGCCCCTCCCTCGACTGATTGCGGTACAGCCATGCCATCAGGTGGACCGGATGCCGGAGGGCGTAGGAGAAGGAACGGGGGTAATCCCGGGGAAAGCGGGTGAGCTTCAGGTCGAAGCCCACCTCCCGCCCCTCCCGATCCCGGAGGTAGAAGTCTACGGTCGGGTGACGGCGGTCTGGATGGGCCCGGGCGCGGGGATGGTCCAGGATCAGGGCCAACACCGCCTCGTGGGTATGGTAGCTGTACCAGCGGTGGAGGGCGTAGCGCTGCACCTCCTCCAGGGGGGCCCGGAGTTGGCGGGCCGCTTCTTCGCACCGTTCCAGGACCTCGGCATAGGTCAGTGTCGTATAGATGAAGTCGGTGGCCCGGTCCCAGGCATCGTTCTGCTGCCGGCCCCAAGCCCCCGGCTCGACCTGAGCGAGTTCATCCCATAGCGTCATCTCTCCCGACTCCAATCTCTCCGTCGCCCAAGCACCCGGTTACCTCGCTGCTCGACTCCCCCCCATCCAGCGCTTCTCCAGTTGCTCCAGCGTGCCATCCCGACGCATCGCGTCGAGGGCTGCGTTGACGGCCCGCAGGAGCGCCTGATCCTCCCGCCGGAGGACGATGGCGTACTGCTCATCGGTCAGGGGGGGCTCGGCGACGACGAGAGCGGGCCGCGCACCGGTGTAGAGGAGGGCGGTCACCCGGTCCGTCACGGCGGCGTCGGCCTCATCCTGGAGCACCGCTTGCATCGCATGCTCTGCCGTGTCGTAGTGGTGCAAGGTCAGGTTCGGCAGCCGTCGGGCCCACCACCGGGCCAACTCGTCCCCCGCCGACCCCAGCTCTACGGCCAGCCGTCGGCCCGCCAGCGGGGGCAGTCTCCCCCTCCCGCCCCGCAGCGCCTCCTCCCCTCGACGCACGACCAGCACCTGCCCCGCGTCGAAGTAGGCCCGCGAGTAGGCGAAGTCGGCCATCCGGGCCGGGTCCACCACGATGGCCGAGATCACCAGGTCCACCTGGCCGGCGCGGAGGGCATCGTAGAGCCCATCGTAGCTCAGGTTGGCCACGAACCGGACCTGGACGCCCAACCGCCCGCCCAGCTCTCGGGCCAAGTCCACGTCGAAGCCCACCAACTCTCCCTGCTCGTCCAGGTACTCGAAGGGCATCCAGTTCGCTTCCATACCCACGCGCAGCGTCCCCCGCGCCAGCGTCGGGGGGAGCGTCGCCTCTTTGACCGATCGGCAGCCCAGGGCCGGCCCCAGGAGAGCTATGGCGATGCAGAGCAGTGGGGGGAAAGGGGACCGATGTCCCGTTGTGAACGGCATCACACCACTCCAGTGAAAATGGGCATAGGTGAAGGGGGAAAATGTGGTATAATAACCAGTACCAGGGTACTACCAACGGTACGGAAGGGGGGATTTTCGATGGACATGGAAAAACTCCAACGCTGGCGCTGGCAGAGACCGGACCCCGAGATGGCCCGCCGTCGGCGTCTTCTGGCTACGCTGATGAGCCATCCTGATGTGGATCCATCCTCCAAGTCGCCGGGGAAGCTCTTCCTGCGAATCCGACGGAATGCGAAACGGACAAGACCCTCATAGGCGCGACAATGGACAAAATTCGCGTTCTGGTCGTCAACAAGCACCCTGAACTGCGGCAATGGGTCTGCGATTACCTGAACGAGACGGAAGATATTGAAGCGGTCGCGGCCACGGCAGACGGGGAAGAGGCGGTTCGACTGGTCGGTCGGCTCCGCCCCGATGTGGTCGTGACCGGTTTGGTTTTGGGCAACTCCGATCCCATCTATGTGACTCGGAGGATCCTCGAGACGCGGCCCGAGACCCGGGTGCTGTTGTACACCTTTCTAGCTCCTGGCACCGAGGCCCAGGCTGCCGCCGCCCTGGAGGCAGGCGCTGTGGGCTACGTCCTGAAGACGGATCCGCCCGAGGTGCTCTGCCAGGCCATTCGGCGGGCCTGTCAGGGAGCGTTGGACATCCGAGAGCAGGAGGAGCGTAAGCCATCCGAGTCATCGGCGGGACCGTCCTCGGAGGGAGGCAGCCTGTCCACCTTCGTCCCTTTCTCCTCCTCGGGATGGCAAAGCCAGCGTGCTGTGGCTGCCCGCACCTCGATGATCCTTTTCCAATCCCACCGCGTCCTGTTGCGCCACAATAGTGGCCAAGAGGTCCAGCGAATCCAGCTCCGGCCCTGACCTGGTCGGATGATCATCTATGCGGAGGCGGGACGAACCGAACCATCAGGAGCCCTTCCCACCTCCGGTCCTCTGCGATCTTCCCTGCTCCCTCCCTGAGCGGACTCGTGGTCCTTAGGGCGTGTTGGCCGTCTGACGGTGGCAGCCATCGGACCTTCCTCCCCTGCTTCCCACCCACTACGGGATGGACCTCATCCCTTTTTAGCTCGGCGAACCGGCCTACCTCCCTATTTGAGCCCCCCGGATAGTACCTCCGATACCATTGACAGGGAGCATCTTTCCTTGTAAACTAGTTCTGGCACGATGTTCTGCCATAGGGGGGATGGACCAGGGAGAGGACCGGAGGCGGGACCGTGGCACAACAGAGCGACAGAATGCGCATCCTGATCGTGGATGACAGCGGCGAGACGCGGGAATACCTGCGCAAGCTGCTGTACTTCGAGCAAAACCTGGAGCTGGTGGGGGCGGCCGCCGATGGAGAGGAGGGGGTGGAGCTGGCCCGGCAGCTCAAGCCCGACCTGGTGTTGATGGACATCAACATGCCGGGGATGGATGGCATCACGGCGGCCGACATCATCTCCCGGGAACTGCCCACCACCCGCATCGTGATGATGTCCGTCCAGCGTGAGATCGAGTACCTGCGGCGGGCGATGCAGGCCGGTGCCCGGGAGTTCCTCATTAAGCCCTTCTCTTACGACGAGTTGATGAACGTCATCGGCCAGGTGGGCAGCCTGTCAACGCCGGCCCCGGACGTCGCCGTCCCCACCGCGCCGACCGAAGCCGTCGCCCCTACTCCGGCGGTCGCCCCGGCCGTCGTCACCGCCGTCTTCAGCCCGCGCGGAGGGGCCGGCTGTAGCACCATTGCCGCGAACCTGGCCGTCGCGGTGGCAGGCCAGCGGCAGGCCAAGGTGGTCCTCCTGGACTTCAACTTCCGTTTCGGGGCGCTAGATGCGCTGCTGAACCTGCAGCCGACCCGGAGCATCGCTGATCTCATTCACCACCTGGACACCCAGCCGGTGGACATAGACCTGGTCGAATCGGTTCTGCTGCCCCACCCCACCGGCCTCTACCTCCTGGCCGCTCCCCCCAGCCCGGAGATGGCGGACCTGGTGACCACCGTCCACCTGGAAAACCTGCTTCACGCGCTTCGGTCCCGCTTCGACTACATCATCGTGGACGTGGGCACGGCGCTGGATGATAACGCGTTGACCGCGTTGGATGCAGCCGACCGCATCTTCCTGGTGGTCACACCCGACATCCCCGCCATCAAGAACGCCCGCCTCTTCCTGGCCCTCTCCAGCGGGCTGGACTACCCCCCCGAGAAGATCGTGCTGGTCCTGAACCAGGACAACCCCCGTACCGGCATCACCGCCGCCGCCATCGAGAAACATATCCAGTGGACCTTCGGTGGGGTGATCCCCAGCGATCCCCGCTCCGCCCTGGGAGCGATCAACCGGGGTGTCCCCCTGATTATGCACAACCCCTCCTCGCCGGCCACCAAGGGTTTCCTCGCGCTGGTGGAGCGGATTCCCGAAAAAGAGACCGCGCCCTCACCCCCGGTTCCTCCCAGAAGGCGGGCGAGGCGTGCTGCTCCCCCACCCCAGAAGAAGCCCGGTTTCCTGAAGAGCCTCTTCCGCCGAGGAGGCTGAGTCGCCGTGGTGGCAATGTGCAAGCCCCCACTTTCCCGTTCCCAGATGCGGGTGATCGGGAACGTCAGGAGGACCAAACGATCAGCCCCGGTTCATAGGGGTTGACCAGGTCCTCGTGATGGGGCAACACCCGCAGTGCGTAACCGTGTTGCCCGCTGCTGGTGCAGGAGATCGTTCCGACGAAGGTGTACCAACCTTCATCGTCGGATTGAGGCCGATCCGCCTCCAGGGTCAGGGTCGCCGTCTTCCCCTGCACAATCCTCCCCTCCGCGCTGATGGGGCCGTAGTAGACCTGGACGGAGACATCGTCGGGGGAGAGGCTGCCCAACCGGACCCGGGCTCGAATGGCCAGGCGGTCACCCACCTTCACCTCACGGATCGCATTGGCGGTGATGTCTTCGACGCGGACCTCCGACCAGTGCTGACGCACGCGGGCCTTCCAACGGGCCAAAGCCCGGGCTCGGGAGAGGTTGTCTTCCATCAGCCGGCGGTAGCGACCGGTGGCAGGCTGGTAGAACCGCTCGTTGTATTCCTGGACCATCCGGTTGGTGTTGAAGGTGGGGCAGAGAGCACGCATCGAAGCCTTCATCCGGGCGATCCAGCCCCGGGGCAGCCCGTCGCTCCCTCGGTTGTAGAAGAGGGGAATCACTTCCTTCTCCAGCAGGTTGTACAGGGCCTGAGACTCCACCTGGTCCTGGTAGGCGTAGTCCTGATAGACCTCCCCCCGGCCAATGGCCCAACCGATCTCTGGGCGATAAGCCTCGTCCCACCAGCCATCCAGGATGCTGATGTTGAGCACCCCGTTGGCCGCTGCCTTCATCCCGCTGGTTCCACAGGCTTCCAGGAAACGACGGGGGGTGTTCAGCCACAGGTCCGCGCCCTGGACCAGGTAGCGGGCCACGTTCATGTCGTAGTCCTCGAGGAAGACGATGTGATGGCGGAGTCCTTCCTGGCTGGCGTACTGGACCACCTGGCGGATCAGGGCCTTCCCTTCGTCGTCCCGGGGATGGGCTTTGCCGGCGAAGATGATCTGTACCGGCCTCTCTCTGTCCATCAGGAGGCGCGTCAACCGCTCCAGGTCCTGAAAGATCAACGTGGCCCGCTTGTAGGCGGCGAAGCGGCGGGCGAAGCCGATGGTCAGGGCCTCCGGTGAGAGGACCTCGCTGGCCAGGGCGATCTCCGCGGGAGACGCCCCCCGCTGGGCCAACTGAGCCCGCAGGCGGCGACGGGCGAAGGCCACCATCCGCTCTCGACGCCGCTCGTGGGTCCGCCAGAGTTCCTCGTCAGGAATCTCCGTCACCCCTTCCCACACCGTCTGATCGGCCGGCTCATCCCGCCAGCGCGGCCCCAGATAGCGGTCGTAGAGCTCCGCCATATCCCGGGAGATCCAGGAGCGGACGTGGATGCCGTTGGTCACCCAGGTGATAGGAATCTCCTCTTCCGGCACGTCCGGCCAGACGTTCCGCCACATCCTGCGGGCGATGGTGCTGTGGAGCCGGCTGACGGCGTTGACCTGACCGGAGAGGTGGATGGCCAAGATGGCCATATTGAAAGGAGCCTGCGAGTCCTCTGGTCGGGCCCGGCCCAAGGCCAGAAAGTCCTCTCGGGAGATCCCCAGGGCGGTGTAGTAGTGGCCCAAGTAGCGATCCACCAGGTCCACGGGAAAGACATCAATCCCGGCAGGAACGGGGGTGTGGGTGGTGAAGATGTTGCCGGCCATCGCCACCTCACGGGCCTCGGCGAAGGTGAGGCCGTGTTCTTCCATCAGGAGGCGGATGTGCTCCAGAGCCAGAAAGGCCGAGTGGCCCTCGTTCATATGGAAGACGTAGGGTCGGAACCCCACCGCCCGCAGGGCCCGCAGCCCTCCGATGCCCAACAGCATCTCCTGCTGGATCCGTGTCTCGATGTCCCCTCCGTAGAGCTCGTCGGAGATCTCCCGATCCTCGGGGCGGTTCTCGGCGATGTTGGTGTCCAGCAGGAAGAGGGGGACCCGCCCCACCTGGGCACGCCAGACCTGGACCGTCACCGTGCGCCCGGGAAACTCGAGGGGGATCTTCACCGGCTGACCATCCTCGTGGCGCTGGAGCAGGAGGGGCATATTGTAGAAGTCGTTGACGGGATAGGACTCCTGCTGCCAGCCATCGGCGCTGAGGTACTGGCGGAAGTAGCCCCGTTGGTAGAGGATACCAACCCCCACCAAGGGGATCCCCAGATCGCTGGCCGACTTCAGATGATCGCCGGCCAGGATGCCTAGCCCGCCCGAGTAGATGGGAATGCACTCGGTGAGGCCGAACTCGGCCGAGAAGTAGGCGATGCAGGCAGGCCCTTGGGTGCCATAGCACGCTTCGTACCAGGTCCTGGCCTGCATGTAGTGCAGGAACCGCTGGTGCACCCGCTCCAGATGGGCCAAGAAGCCGGGATCCGAAGCGGCCTCCTCCAGACGCTCCTGTCGGATCGTCCCCAGCATCCGCACCGGGTTGTGACCGGAGCTCTCCCACAGCTCCCGATCCAGCCGCCGGAAGAGGGCGATTGTCTCGTGGTCCCACGACCAGTGCAGGTTGTAGGCCAGCTCCCGCAGGGGTTGCAACGGCTCTGGAAGCGAGGGAATCACGGTAAAAGTACGGATGGGGCGCATCGCTGGCCTCCTTCTTGCTTGAGAAGCGGTGGGTGAAGGGAAGGGATCGCACAGGCAACCTGCCGAGAACGAGGACCTTCTCGGAGGACCGTCTGCAAGGGATTGTACCACAAAGTCGAAGAGGGGCACAATCCCCCCCCTTGGCAAATCAGACCTGTTTGGTTATAATTGCTCTGCTGCCACGGAGGCCCGCCGAGGAGGTGCTGCAACGATGTATCCGCTTATCTTGACCATCCACTCGTGGGCGCGTTGGATCGTGCTCGTCTTGGCTGTGGCAACCGTCGGACAAGCGGTCCGGGGATGGGTGGGCCGGAAGGCGTGGACATCTCAGGACCGGCGGTTGGGGATGCTCTTCACCATCAGCCTGGACGTTCAGGTGCTCTTGGGATTGATCCTCTACTTCCTCCTGAGTCCTACTACCACACCGGTGCTATCGGATCCCGGCAGGATGATGTCGGAGGTCCTCCTTCGCTACTGGACCACCGAACACGGCGTGCCGATGATCGCCGCCTTGGTGCTGGCCCACCTGGGGCAGATACTGACCAAAGGGTCCGAGGGGACGACCCAGAAGCACCGGAGGGCCGCCCTTCTCTTCGGACTGGCCGCTCTGGTCATCTTCCTCGCTATCCCCTGGCCCTTCTACCCCCATGGTCGCCCGCTCCTGCGGCTGGGCTAGCAGATCATTATTCGTGCATTTGTGCCCCGTTCATAGACGGCTGATCTCCCTACCCCCAAGATATGGGTGATCACCAAGGCCGCCTCAGAGTTGTGCACACCCTCACTTCATGCTACAATAGGATACGGTGGTGATGGTCGGTCGCCACTGCACAATACCGATCGTCCGCAAAGGGAACACGACGTTTAGGGAGGAACTGGGTGACTCAGGAAAAGCCGCCTTCGACGATGCCTGTCTTCAAGGTCGTCGTTGCCGGGGATGGCGGCGTGGGCAAGACGAGCCTGATCCGCCGTTATTGCACGGGAAAGTTTCAGGAGTCCCGGATTATGACCATCGGCGTGGATTTCCAGATTCAGGTGGTCCACCTCGGCGATCGCGCCGTGAAGCTCTCTATCTGGGACGTCGCCGGACAGGAACGCTTTGGCTCCTTTCGTGCTTCCTTCTATCGGGGTGCCCGGGCTGTGGCCCTGGTCTACGACGTCACCGACCCGATCTCCTTGAGAAACCTCCCCCTCTGGCGCGCGGAGATCGCCCAGGTGGCTCCCCAGGCCCAGTTTATGGTGGTGGGCAACAAGATAGACCTGGAACGCAAGGTGCCCCGGGAGAAGGTCGAGGCGTGGATCCGCCGGATTGGCCTCCCCTATGTAGAAACCAGTGCGCTGACCGGCGAGGGTGTCCAAGCCTTCTTCACGACCTTGGCCCGTCTGGCCGCCACCTGAGCGACGATGCGCATCCTCTTCCTCACTCCCCAACTTCCTTATCCCCCTCACCAGGGGACCGCGTTGCGCAACTACGGGCTCATCGCCGGCCTGGCCCGCCGCCATCAGGTCTCGCTGCTCTCCTTCCAGGAGACATTGGGAGAGACAACTCGTCCGGCTCGGGAGACCGATCTGACACCGCTCACCACCCTCTGCCAGCGGATGGAGACGGTTCCCGTTCCCCGGCGGACGTCGGGCCAGCGGGTGCTGGCCCTCTTCCTCTCCCGCCGTCCCGATATGGCCCTGCGGCTGGCCTCCCCCACCTTTGAGGCCCGCTTGATCGCTTGGCTGGCCCGGGAGCCCTTCGACATCGTGCACATCGAGGGGATCGAGATGGCCCCGTACCTGCCCGTGGTCGCCTCGGCCCGTCCTCGCCCCCTCATCGTCTACGACGATCACAACTGTGAGTACCTGTTGCAGAAGCGGGCCTTCCTGACCGACCTACGCCACCCCCGCCGTTGGGTGGGGGCGGCCTACTCCTTCGTCCAGTGGCAACGGCTGGCCCGCTTTGAGGCCGCCGTCTGCCGGGCCGCCGACCGGGTCCTGGCCGTCTCCGAGCCCGACGCGGCGATGCTGCGCCGGCTGGTGCCCGGCCTGGAGCCGACGGTGATCCCCAACGGCATTGACACCGCCCGCTACCGCGAGAGGGTGGGGGAGCCGGAGGTCAAGATGGGGTCGGCCGCCCTCGTCTTCACGGGCAAGATGGACTTCCGCCCCAACGTGGATGCCGTCCTCTGGTTCGCCGAGACCGTCCTCCCCCGGGTGCGGGCGCAGGTGCCCGAAGCCCACTTCGTCGTCGTCGGTCAGCGCCCCCACCGGCGGCTGGCACGGCTGCGGAACCGGCCTGGCATCACGTTGACCGGATGGGTAGCCGACGTGCGGCCCTACATCGCCCGGGCTGCCGTCTACGTCGCCCCGCTGCGCATCGGCGGGGGCACGCGGCTGAAGCTGTTGGAGGCGATGGCGATGGAGCGGGCCATCGTCGCCACCCGGCTGGGGGCCGAGGGGTTCCCGGTCACGGCGGGACGCGAGCTCCTCCTGGCCGACCGTCCGGAGGCCTTCGCCCAGGCCGTCGTCGCCCTACTGCGGGACCCGGCCCGTCGGGCGGCGCTGGGGGCTGCTGCCCGCGCCTTCGTCGTCCGCCACTACGACTGGCAGGTGATCATCCCCCGGTTAGAAGCGGTCTATGGGTAGCCGTCAGCGCCTGCGTCTGGGGCTGTTGCGCCTCTTCGCCCGGCTCTCTCGGCGGTGGCAGAGCGGTCGGGAGCGGGCAGCAGCCGCCGACCCCAACGCCATCCTGGTCATCCGGCCCGACCACCTGGGCGATCTGCTCTTCACGACGCCGGCCCTGCGCTCTCTGCGCCGGCGCTACCCGGAGGCCCGCATCACCGCCCTCGTCGGCCCCTGGGGGGAGCCGGTCTTGGCCGACCATCCCGATCTGGACGCGGTGTGGACGCTGTCCTTCCCCGGCTTCACCCGCCGTCCCAAGCCCTCGCCCTGGCAGCCTTACCGGCTGCTGGTCCAAGCGGCCCGTCGCCTGCGCCATCACCGCTTCACGATGGCCCTGGTGCTCCGCTTCGACCACTGGTGGGGAGCGTTGCTGGCCTACCTGGCCGGCATCCCCCACCGCGTCGGCTACGCCATCCCGGAGGTCGCTCCCTTTCTGACCCAGGCGCTGCCCTACCGACCGGGCCGGCACGAAGTGCTCCAGAACCTGACGCTGGTGGGCGCCGATGGGGAGGGGGGCTGGGAGCGGTGGCCCCTGCACTTTCCGGTGCGGGCCGAGGACGCGGCCTGGGCCGAGGCGCAGTTCGAGGAAGCGCGACCCATCGCCATCCATCCGGGGACGGGCGCGCCGGTGAAGCGCTGGCGGGTGGAGGGTTGGGCTCAGGTGGCCGACGGGCTGGCCCAGCTCACCGGTGCGCCGATCCTGCTGACGGGGACGGCGAGGGAGCGTCCCCTCTGTGAAGCGATCGCTGCTCAGGCCCAGAGCCGGCCGGCCGCGTTGGCGGGGGAGACGACGCTGGGGCAGTTGGCCGCCCTCTTCGCCCGCTGCCGGCTGGTGCTAGGGTCGGACAGTGGGCCGCTGCACCTGGCCGTCGCCGTGGGCACGCCCACCCTGCACCTCTACGGACCGGTGGACGTGGCGACCTTTGGCCCCTGGGGGCCTCCCGACCGCCATCGGGTCCTGGTCTCGGCCTGGCCCTGCGTTCCCTGCAACCGGCTGGACTACCCACCGGAGGCGGTGGACCACCACCCGTGCCTGCGCGAGATCGGGCCGGAAGCGGTGTTGAGCACTGCCCGCGAGTTGCTGCACGGAGGGTGACCCGAGGAAGACGACCGGCCTACGGAGCCGTCGTCTCCCATCTGCTCAATCCGTTTCCCAATCCGCCGACAGCCCTCCGCTCCAAAAGGGCGGATTGAGCAACTGATGAAAGGAAAGGATATGCCCCAGACCAAGATCGTCTGCACCATCGGGCCGGCCACGGCCCACGAGGAGGGGCTGCGGGGCCTGATCCAGGCCGGAATGGACGTGGCCCGCATCAACTTCTCCCACGGCGACCCCGAGACCCACACCAGCACCATCCGGGCCATCCGCCGCCTGGCCGCTGAAGAGGGACGGCTGGTCGCCGTGATGGCCGACCTGCAGGGGCCGAAGCTGCGGGTGGGTGCTCTGCCCCCTGAGGGCATACGGCTCCGGGAGGGCCAGGAGGTGGTCCTGACGCCCTCCCCCGGTACCCCCGACGAGATTCCCTTGCCCCATCCTGAACTGATCCGCGACCTGGAACCCGGCCAGACGGTGCTCCTGGACGATGGGCAGATGGAGTTGATCGTCACCGACAAGACATCCGGCGCCCTCCGCTGCCGGGTAGTCGTGGGTGGGGTGCTCACTTCCCACAAGGGGGTGAACGTGCCGGGAGCCTCTCTCCGCTTCTCCGCCCTTACCGAGAAGGACCGGCGGGACGTGCAACTGGCCGTCCGGGAGGGGGTGGACTACATCGCCCTCTCCTTCGTGCGCCGACCGGAGGATGTCCTGGAGCTACGTCGTTTGCTGGAGCAGGCGGAGGCAGAGATCGCCATCATCGCCAAGATCGAGAAGCCGGAGGCACTGGAGGCCATCCACGAGATCGTTGCCGTGGCCGATGGGGTGATGGTGGCCCGGGGCGACCTGGGTGTGGAAGCGCCGGCCGAGGAGGTGCCCTTCTACCAGAAGGCGATCATCCGCCTGGCCAACCAGGTGGGCAAGCCGGTCATCACCGCCACCCAGATGCTGCAGTCTATGATCCACAGCCCCCGGCCCACCCGTGCCGAGGCGTCCGACGTGGCCAACGCCATCCTGGACGGGACCGACGCGGTGATGCTCTCCGGGGAGACAGCGGTGGGGGAGTATCCGCTGGAGGCGACGCGCACGATGGCCCGCATTGCTGCCAACGCCGAAGCACACCTACCCCGCCAGCAGATGCGCCAGCCACGGCCCGATGAACCCGGCCAGGAGGCCGTCACCCGTGTCACCGATGCCATCAGCCGGGCGACGGTGGAGTTGGCTGTCGAGGTAGGAGCTCGGGCCATCATCACCTCAACCATCTCGGGGACCACCGCCCGGATGGTGGCCCGCCATCGCCCCTGTCTGCCCATCATCGCTGCCACGCCCAGCCCCATCACCCAGCGTCGGCTCGCCCTCGTCTGGGGGGTGGTCCCTCTGCGCGTGCCCGACTACCGAAGCACCGACGAGATGCTCTCCCTGACCATCCGGGCTGCCTCTCAGGCCGGGCTCGTGGCCCGGGGGGATACGGTAGTCATCACCGCTGGCATCCCCTTCGGCGGGCGGGGGAAGACAAATATGCTCAAGGTCCACGTGGTCGGAGAAGCAGAGGAGGTGTGAGCATCCGTGGAAGCGTTGGTTTTCCTGAAGTTGGGAGGATCGCTGATCACCGACAAGCAGCGGGCCGAGACCCCCCGCCGAGAGGTGATCGCCCGGCTGGCCCGCGAGGTGCGGGAGGCGCTGGAGGCAGCCCCGGACCTGCGGCTGGTGCTGGGCCACGGGGCGGGCTCCTTCGGTCACTGGGTAGCCCGGCAGTACGGGACGCGCCAGGGCGTCCACACACGAGAGGAGTGGCTAGGCTACGCAAAAGTCGCAGCAGCGGCGGCCCGTCTCCACCGCATCGTCGCCGACCTTTGCCTGGAGGCCGGCCTGCCCGTCGTCGGCTTTCAGCCCTCGGCCTCCGCCCTCTGTCGGAAAGGGGTCCTACGTACCCTCGCCCTCCACCCCATCCACGTCGTCCTGGAGCACGGGTTGATCCCTCTGGTCTACGGGGATGTGGCCCTGGACCTGGCCCAGGGGGGGACCATCGTCTCCACCGAGGAGCTCTTCGCCTACATGGCGCAGCGGCTACGGCCCGATCGCATCCTCCTGGCGGGGGAGGCGGCCGGCGTCTACGACCTCCAGGGCGCAGTCATCCCGATCATCACACCAGCCAACCTCTCGGCGCTGCGGCCGGCGTTGGCGGGCTCCGAAGCCCCCGATGTGACGGGGGGGATGGCGGCCAAGGTGGAAGCGATGCTGGCCCTGGTTCGGGCCCATCCCGGCCTCCAGGTCCACATCTTCTCCGGTCGGGAGCCGGGGTTGCTCACCCAGGTTTTGCTCCATCCCGACCTGCCCGTGGGCACCCGCATTCACGCCTAGCCCGCGCCCTGCCGTTCACCATCCACAATTTGCAATTCGCGTGTCTACTCAGCCTACCCTCCCGCAGGTTACCGGTCGAGGGCGCTTTCAGCCCCGATGGGCTGTTTGAAGCACGGTTTCGCGTCGGAACACGTCTAACCCGCGGGAGGGTGAACAGCTACCAATTCGCAATCCACAATCCGCACTTGCAGACACCGGAGTGACCCTATGCCCTTCCCTCGTTCCAGCGGTATCCTGCTGCACCCTACCTCCTTCCCCGGGCGCTTCGGCATCGGTGACCTGGGCCAGGAGGCCTACCGCTTCCTCGACTTCCTTGCCGACCACGGTCAGACGCTGTGGCAGGTGATGCCCCTGGGGCCAACCGGCTACGGCGACTCCCCCTACGCCACCTTCTCCGCCTTCGCCGGCAACCCGCTCCTGATCGCCCTGGAGCCCCTGATCGAGGCGGGCTACCTGACGCCGGAGGAGGCGGCTTCGGCCCCTCCCTTCCCCGATGGGCAGGTGGACTACGGCGCGGTCATCCCCTTCAAGCTCTCCCTGCTCAAGCGGGCCTTCCACCGCTTTCGGGACCAGGCCCCGCCGGAGGAGCGGGCCGCCTTCCACCGCTTCTGCCAGGAGGAGGCGGACTGGCTCGACGACTTCGCCCTCTTCATGGCGCTGAAGGAGCACCACGGCGGGGCGATCTGGAGCCGATGGGAGCCGGCGGTGGCGGCCCGCCGGCCCGACGCCCTCGCTCACTGGTCCCGGCGGCTGGAGCAAGAGGTGCTGGCTCACCGGTACTTCCAGTTCCTCTTCTTCCGGCAGTGGGGAGCGCTGAAGCAATACGCCAACACCCAAGGCATCCGAGTCATCGGCGACATCCCCATCTTCGTCGCCTACGACAGCGCCGATGTCTGGGTCCATCGGGCGCTCTTCCACCTGGATGAGGCGGGTAACCCGACCGTTGTGGCCGGCGTCCCGCCCGACTACTTCAGCCCCACCGGTCAACTCTGGGGCAACCCCCTCTACCGCTGGGAGGTGATGGCCGAGACCGGCTATGCCTGGTGGATCGCCCGCTTGCGGATGCTGCTGCGGCTGGTGGACATCGTGCGGTTGGACCACTTCCGGGGCTTCGAGGCCTACTGGGAGGTGCCCGCCGGCGAGGAGACGGCCGTCCACGGGCGCTGGGTTCCGGGGCCGGGGGCGGCCTTCTTCGAGGCGGTGCGGGAGGCCCTGGGTGATCTTCCCATCATCGCCGAGGACTTGGGCTTCATCACGCCCGAGGTGGAAGCGCTGCGGGAGCGGTTCGGCTTCCCCGGCATGAAGGTCCTTCAGTTCGCCTTCGACGGCGATCCCACCAACCCCTTCCTGCCTCACAACTACCCGCGCAACTGCGTCGTCTATACGGGCACTCACGACAACGACACCACCGTTGGTTGGTTCCAGAAGGCCCCGGCCGAGGAGCGGGCCTTCGCCCTCAAGTACCTGGGCACCGACGGCCGCGAGATCCACTGGGACCTGATCCGGCTGGCGCTGGCCTCGGTGGCCGACCTGGCGGTGATCCCGCTCCAGGACCTGCTGGGGCTGGGGAGCGAAGCGCGGATGAACTACCCCAGCCGGGCCGGCGGCAACTGGAGGTGGCGCTATCGGGCCGGGGACCTCACCGCCGCCCTCGGCCAACGGCTGGCGGAGATGACGGAGGTCTACGGACGGTGGCCCCAGGACTCCCAGGCCGACGCGGTGATTACCCATAAGTCGACGCTGGGCGCTAAACCGCCTGGCTGAGAAGGGGAAAGCCCCCTCCGGGGGCTGCGAGACAGCCCGTTAGGGCTTTGCTCCCCTCAGCCCGGACCTTCCGGGTCCGGGCGGGCCGGGCGGATTCCCGAGATGTGGGTAATCACCGGGGCCAACGGCTTGCCGTAGGCCATCCTTTTCCAGGTCTGTTTTGAAAATAGGGAGGAGGTGTGGCAATGAAGCGCGTGCAGTGGCAAGAGCGCATCGTCATCGAACCAGACCTTCACCACGGTGATCCGTGCATCAAGGGGACCCGCATCCCCGTGGCGATGATCGTTGGAAGCCTGGCCGACGGGATGACTCCGGCGGAGATCCAGGAAGCCTACCCTCAACTCAGTATGGAAGACATCTTCGCAGCTCTGGCCTACGCTGCTGAGATCGTCCGCTCTGACCCAGTTCCAGGAGGCCTCCGATGACGATTCTAGGACTGACCACCTCGGAATGGACGGAGATCGCTCTCTCGGCGCTCATCGTCGTGGTCGCTGCCCTCGTGGGCCGGCTGCTCGTCAGCCTCCTTTTGGACCAAGGGGCACGTCGGCTGGCAAAGCGCACCTCGACCACCCTCGACGATGCGATCCTGCGGGCCGTCCGCCCTCCCCTTGTCTGGCTGATCGCCGTCCTGGCCCTGCGGATCGCCATCGCCCGGCTGACCTTCCTGCCGGCGTCGTGGCGGTCTCCCCTGAGCGATCTCTTCTTCGTGCTCTACCTCCTATTGGCCTTCGTCTTCGCTTGGCGGCTCCTCTCCAACCTCTTCACCTGGTACGGTCGGGAGATGGCCCGGCGGACGGAGACCCCCCTGGACGAGCAGTTGATGCCCTTCTTCCGGCGGGTGGCCCTCGTCCTCCTGAGCGTCCTCGTCTTCATCACCTTGCTGAGCCACTTTCAGGTGGATGTGACCGCCTTCGTCACCACCCTGGGGATCGGCTCTCTCGCCATCGCCCTGGCCGCCCAGGCCGCCTTGGAGGACATCATCAGCGGATTCCTGGTGATGGTGGACCGACCCTACCGCATCGGCGATCGGATTGAAGTCCTGGAACTGAACACCTGGGGGGATGTGGTGGACATCGGGCTGCGGAGCACTCGCATCCGCACCCGGGACAACCGGATGGTGATCGTGCCCAACTCGATCATCGGCAAGAGCCTCATCGTCAACCACGCCTACCCGAACACCCAGTATCGCATCCAAGTGGAGGTGGGCGTGGCCTATGGGACCGACATCGAGCTGGCCCGCCGGACGCTGATCGAAGCGGTGCGGGGCGTCAAGGGCGTGCTGCCCAACCGACCTGTGGAGGCTCTCTTCCTGCAGTTCGGCGACTCGGCCCTCATCTTTCGGGTGCGCTGGTGGATCGAATCCTACGAGGACACACGTCGGATGTTCGACCGGGTGAACACGGCCATCTACAAGGCGCTGAACGAGGCCGGCATCGCCATCCCCTTCCCCCAGCGCGACGTGCACCACAAGGTGGACCCGGAGGACGTGGACCGGATCGCCCGCCTCTTCCATCCCCGGGGGGAGGGGCCGTAAGCCCTCAGACCGTCTCCCGCAGCGCCTGGATCTCGGCCTCGGTCAGCTCACGCCACCGGCCCGGCTCGAGACCGGACAGCGTGAGCGGACCGATGGCGATCCGCACCAACCGCAGCGTCGGGTGGCCCACCGCCGCCGTCATCCGGCGCACCTGCCGTTTGCGCCCCTCGTAGAGGGTGATCCGCAGCCAGGCGGTGGGCACTCGCTTGCGGTAGCGGATGGGAACAGGGCGGGGAGGGAGGTTTGGGTCCTCGGCCAACCGTTCCACCTCGGCGGGGCGGGTCCGTCGGCCCTCGATCTCGACGCCCTGCCGCAGCCGCTCCAACGCCTCCTCTGAAGGGATCCGTTCCACCTGCACCAGGTAGGTCCGGGGGTGACCGAACTGGGGATCGGTGAGGCGGTGGATCAGCCAGCCGTCGTCGGTCAGCAGGAGCAGCCCCTCGCTGTCCCGGTCCAGCCGGCCGGCGGCGTAGACGCCGGTCACCGGGACGTAATCGGCCAGGGTGGGGCGTCCCAGCCGATCGGTGAAGTGGCTCATCACCCCATAGGGCTTGTAGAAGAGCAGGTAACGGCAGTGGGGGATCGTCAGCGGCCGGCCGTCCAGGGTGATCCGGTCCCGCAGCGGGTCGGCCCGGGCGCGGTGGGAGGTCACCCGGCGGTCGTTCACCCGGACCCGCCCCTGGCGGAGGGCCTGCTGGGGGTTGGGAACGCCGGCCGCCTCCAGCAGTACCGTCAGCAACTGCCGGCCGGCCACGCGGCTGGCGCAGCGAGAGCGGGGTTTGACACGTCGCTCCATCGAGCCTCTCCGATGCGTTCTCGACCTTCGGCAGCCCACTCCTGTCGGCGAAAGCCTGCACGGGCGGGTACGAAACCCGCCCTACGGTAGGGTACGGAAGAGGGACCCCTGACGGTATCTATCAGCCTACCCTCCCGCGGGCCACCGGTCGAGGGCGCTTTTAGCCCCGATGGGCTATCTGAAGCACGGTTTCGCGTCGGAAACGCGCCCAACCTGCGGGAGGGTGAACAGTTGCCCTTGACGAAAGAGAAGAGCCCCCGTTTGGGGGCTCCTGGCGTTACGTCGTTTTCTCCCTCCCGTCAGGCTGGCAAGTTGGGTAGGCCGAGTGCCCCGGAGAGGACTCGAACCTCCACGCCCTTACGGGCACAGGCCCTCAACCTGCTGCGTATGCCTATTCCGCCACCGGGGCATCCGGGTAATATTATAATCCATTCTGTGGCTTTGTCAACCGCTAGGGGGAACCCTCCCGCAGGTTCCTCCCACGGCCTAAAGCGCGTTGTAGGCCGCTGCCGGTAAGCCGCTGCCGTCGCCGAGCACCTTGTGACCTGCGGGAGGGTGATAGGGGGGAACCCTCCCGCAGGTTCCTCCCACGGCCTAAAGCGCGTTGTAGGCCGCTGTCGGTAAGCCGTTGCCGTCGCCGAGCACCTTGTGACCTGCGGGAGGGTGATAATTGAAAAGCCCTACTCCGCCAGGCTGGCCACCTGCCGAAGCAATCCGAAGAGGTTGAAGGTCACTTTGAGCAGATCGCTCGTCTTAACCTTCGGCGGGGCCTCAGCGCCGCTGTCCTCGACGGCGCGGACGTAAAGCCGGGCTGCTCCTAGGCCAACCAGCACTCCTACCACGATTCCAATCAGGTAAACCCGTTGCTTCCAGCTCATTGTTCCTCCTCCCTTCGGATCAGTCTGGGCAGATTTCGGACGAAAAAGCGAACCGCTGCTGCCGCTGCGGAGGCCCGGATGAAGGGTTCGGCCACTGCCGTGCTCGCCCGATCCGCCCCTTCGGCAGCGCGCCGGGCCAGCCGGCTCCCTTGCTGCAACGCCGGCCGGGCTGCCTGGTTCACCCGGCGCATCCCATAGACGGCCCCGCCGAAGAGCAGCAGCGGAACCAGACAGAGGATGAAGATTTCCACAACCAGCAAGATCGCAGCCAGGTCCGCTAGAGTCGAAATGGTCTCCATATCGCCCTCACCTCACGTGTTGCGTATTGCGGGTTGCGTGTTATGCCAGCGAGACCCGCTCGGCGGTCAACGAGGCGGCCTCGGCCTGGGCCTCCGCGTAGAGGTCCAGAGGAAAGCGTCCGTGGAGCGGGCTGAGTCGGGCCCCCACCGCCGAGGCATAGTAGAGGGTCCAGGCCAGAGGCTTGCCCAGACTGCTCAGCCGGGCCGCCCGGCGCAGTTCCCGCAGCCCATCGTCATCCCAGCCGCCCAGGAGGGCGTTGAAAAAGCAATAGACGGGCAGCGAGGGGAGAAGGGCCACGACGAAGAGCAGCATTCCGCTGACCGGGTTCAGCCCCACCGCCCCCTCGACGAAGGCCCCCAGGCTCCGCAGGAGGGCATAGTTGAGAAGGCCGGCCAGCAACGGTGCGACCACCGTCTGCCACCAGGGGATGCGGAAGGAAAGGATCAGCCGACCGTTGATCAGCCAAGCCGCTACATCCTTCGTCGGCAGGGCGATGATGTAGGCCAACACCAACCCCATCAACTGCAGGCGGGGGACGAAGAGGAGCATTAGGATGATGCGCAGTGCTTGCTCCCCAACGATCAGCCACATCTGCAGGTCGGGCCGACCGCTGCCCTCCTGGAATCGGTCGGAGAACCAGGCCGGAAACTGGGCCACGCCCCAGAGCCCCATCACCGCCATCAGGGCCGCCGCCCGTTCGTAGCCCGTGCCCAGCGCTCCCAGGATGAAGCGGTCGCCAACGCCGATGAGGGCCGAGGCGATGAAGGCGCTGAAGAAGCCGCCGTAGCGAAAGCCCTGGGCGATGTAGTAGCGGGTCAGCTGGTACCGCCCGTGGGTGATGGCTTCGGAGATGGCCGGCATCATGTCCAGGTAGAGCCCGCCGACCGCGCTGTAGGCCAGCAGCAAGCCGTTGGGGGAGACGACGTCCCAGTTGCCCTGGACCTCGGCCCAGTTCAGAATGAAGGCAGCGGTCAGGACGGTCTGCACCGTGTAGCCCAGCCCGCCGGCCACCCCGGCGACGGCGATGGGAGCTCCGAACTTGAGGGCGCTGACCACCGTCTGCCGGTCGAAGTGGGCCAGGAAGAGGACACGGGCCCGATAGCCCAGCCGCCGCAACAGCCAGTAGCCGATGAGGAAGGCCGCCACCTGGGTCAGATAAGCCCCGACCCCCAGCCCGAAGACGCCCCCCATCGCGCTTCCGAAGATGGGATGGTTGGCTCCCCAACGCCACCCTAGGAAGTAGACGGCGACCGACTGGAGGATGACCGGCCCCAGGAAGATTACCAGGTTGAGGGCCTGGTCGTAGTCCTGCTTCTGGAAGGCTCGGAAGACCAACTGAAAGACGGTCAGGAATCCGGGGAACTGGATGAGGGCGTGGATGATTAGGTAGTAGCTCATGAAGGCGTTGGCCGTGTGGGGCACGATAAAGGCCGCCGCCAGGGCCACCAGTCCCAGTTGGATCGTCCCCGTGATCGCCTGCCACCAGATGTAGAGCTGACCGTACTTGATCCCCTCCCTGGGATCGTCTATCCGCTTCTCGGCGAAGAACTTGACGAAGGCGACGCTGGTCCCCCAATCGAAGAGGATCCAGAAGGTGTTGAAGAAAGCGAGGATGATGGACCAGGCTCCCCTGGCCTGGGCGGAGGGGAGCAGGATGCCGTAGAGCACTACCTGCTGGTAGGTCATCAGGACGATGAAGAGGACCAGGCCGACGGCCATCAGGAAGAGGAAGCCGGCCAGGGGCCGGTGAAATCCCACCTGTCCCCAGTCGCCCGATTCCACCTGACGGTAGCGCCCCACGTCGGCTACCAACTGGTCCAGGGCCTCGGGATGGCGCTGGCTGTAGCGCCGCACCAGCAGGAACGCCCCCACCGTCCCCGACAGGAGGAGGACTAGCAGGCCGACCAACAGCCCCCGCTCCCGCGCGTGGGGGACGGGGGAGGCGGGATAGTCGGCGTAGCTCAGGGGCGTTGCTCCGGCCCCCCGCACAGCCAGGTGGTAGACCAAGTAGTTCCAATAGGGCCATTCTAGCAGGTCCCGGTTCTGCTCTCGGTCGGCTCGGGGCCAGGGGGTGAAGACGTAGACGACCCCCGCCCCGGGTCGGGCGCGGGCCAGCACCGCCTCGCCGTCGTCCGCCGTGCGGACCAGCACTTCCAGCGCCGGACCGGTTACCGGCGTGCGGGCGCGGATCTGGGGCGCAGAGCGCCAGGCGATCTGCTCCAGCAGAGGATCGCTCACGCCGGGGACCGGCTCCAGGGAGCGGGGCTCGGTCGGGTAGCCTTCGCCCCGGGTCAGCCCTAGGTCGGCCAAGGCCGGCACCTGGGGATCCAGGCGCGGCCCGATGAAGAGGACCAACCCGACCCGTCCTTCCCGCACCGCCTGGATGACGGGCTGGGGAGGACGCTCGTCGTGGGCGACGACAACGTCGGCCTCTTCCAGCCGGTCCACCAACGCCAATTGATCGGTCAGCGTGAGGGCCTGGCGGATGACATCTTGGTCGGCGGCAGGGCCGGCCGGACGCAGGTAGTAGACACGAATGGGGGAAGGGGGCTGGCCACGGGTAGCATAGGTGGCTCTCCCCACCAACAGCAGGGGGAGGAAGATCAGGGGCAGAAGCCAGAACCGTCGTCGGGACATCAGGGTCCTATCCGTGCCAGCCCGGCGTCAAGAGCATTCGGTAGTCCCCTGGAGGAGGACTACCAGACATAGAACGGGAGGTATGGGAGATGACACCCTGCCTACTCAGGGATGGGTGCTAGAGGACTGATCTTCTTGATCTTCTCGATGATCCGCTGGCGTTCTTTGGGGTCATTGGTCTCGGCCAGACGGGCCCGCAGGCGACGCAGCTTGGCCCGCCGCCGGCGACGACGTCGGATTTCACGATCACGCTCGCGGAACATAGGGATCGTTTCCTCCTTTCGCGTTTTCTTGTGGCTTCTCTGGACCGGTCTGCCATCGTCAAGGATTGGCATCTATTCAGCCTACCCTCCTGCCCCGATGGGCTATTTGAAGCACGGTTTCGCGTCGGAAACGCGCCTAACCTACGGGAGGGTGAACAGTTACAAGGATTGTACCTCAAGCTTCCCTCAGAGGCAAGGGGTTTCCTTTGCGGTGATTACCCACAGGCGAGGGAGGGGGAGAGAGAATAGCCTTAGGGAGGAGAAGGTCTACCGCCAACAAGCCGGAGAGGGCTTGGGATGGCGGTGGGGGGAAAGACCGGCTTCAGCGCATCAACCGGCGCCACTCTTCCTTCAGTTGCAGGGTGTCCAGATCGTCGGTGACCAGGAAGTCGCGCAGCAGTCGGTTGAACTTGGCCTTTTCCTCCAGCATCGGGAAGTGGCGGGTCGAGGGCAGGGTGATGAAGTGGACCTGCCCCCCTGTTCCCAACAGCCCGTTGAGCCGCTCAGCTTGGGGGGGAGGGACGACGTTATCTCGTTCCCCGTGCACCAGCAGCACAGGGACCTGGATACGGGCCAGCTTGAGGGAAAGGTTCAGCCCCCGGACGGAGTTGGCGCTGTTGATCACGGCGGTCTCTTCCGTCTTGGTGGCCTCAACGCGTACGGGTTCGTATTCGGGGGGAAGACGCCGGCCCAGGACACGGTCCACCGGTGTGCTCCCCCCCTGGTTGGAAAGGCGAGGGTTCAGGGTTTCTCCCAGCAAAGGCAGGCTGACGGCCATCACTCGAGAGACCATATCGGGATGGCGGGCGGCCAGCAGCACAGCGGTCACAGCCCCCAGGGCGTGGCCCACCAACGGGACAGGGGGTTTGATGCCCAGGTTGGTGATGAAGTCCCGCACCAGCGCTACGTAAGATTCGACGTCGTAATGGCTGTCCAGCCGGTCCGAATCACCGAATCCCCAGAGGTCCAGGGCATAGGTGCGGTATTCGATGGAGAGTTCCTCCATCGTCGGCACCCAATAGCGCCACGAGCCCAGCCAGCCATGGATGAAGAGCAGCGGAGGTCCTCGGCCAATGGCTTCGTAATGGACCAGGCCATCACCGATGATAATCGCGCTCATCGGATTCTTATCCTCTCCCTATACCTGTACCTGCTCCGCTCTGCGGGCTTGGACGCGCCTCAGGATGGCACGGATCTTCTCGACCAACTCTCCCGGGTCGAAGGGCTTCAGGATATATTCCTCTGCCCCTAGCTCCAGCCCCTGCTGAATCTCCGCCTCTTGCCCTTTGGCCGAGAGGAAAACGATAGGGATGTTCTGGGTGAGCGGATCGGCCTTCAGTTGGGAACAGGCCTCGTAGCCGGTCATCTTGGGCATGCGCACATCGAGCAGAATCAGGTCGGGGATCTCCTCTCGAGCCTTCTCGACGGCTTCCTCCCCATTGTTGGCCTTGATGATCTCAAAGCCCCCCAAACTGCTCAGGGTGAACGCGATCAACTCCCGAATATCCCGTTCGTCTTCGGCAACCAGTATCTTCGTCATTGGTAACCCCTGCTTTCCTCGCCCCTTCTTCGATGTTCTTCCCTTGCACCTGGGCTTCTGGGGCCCAGGATGACGGGCCCGATCAGGCCGTCCCTTTGCCCTCCAACGTGCTTTCCATCAACCGCTCGATCTCTTCCATCAACGTCTCGATGGCAAAGGGCTTGGTCAGAAAGTGAGACGCTCCCAGCGCCAGAACTTTCTCCCGATGCCGCTCCGGCTCCGTCAGGCTGGCGGTCATAACCACGACCGGGATCTCCCGGGTGGCGGGGTCCTCCTTCAGGCGGGTCAACGTCGTGTACCCGTCCAGTCCCGGAATCTTCAGGTCCAACAGGATCAGGTCGGGGCGGTGTTCTCGGGCCAGGGCCAGCCCCTCCTCGCCCCGGTAAGCGGCGAGAACGGTGAACCCACGCTCCTGGAGGACCTGCTGCAGCAAGGCGATGGTGTCCCGATCGTCGTCCACCACCAGGATGCTCCCTTTGGACTCCAGGATCTGGTCAACGACGTGGAGCAGTCGGCCCTCGTCTATGGGTTTGGTCAGGTAGTCCACGGCCCCCAAACGGAGCCCTTTCTGCTTGTCCTGCAGGATGGAGACGATCACGACGGGGATGTCGGTTGTGGAAGCGTCTTCCTTCAAGCTCTGCAGGAGTTCGAACCCATCCATGTCGGGCAGCCGAATGTCCAGCGTGATCAGGTCGGGGTGCATCTGGCGGGCCAGGGCCAGGGCCGTCTGCCCCTGATGAGCGATGATGGCCTGGTAGCCGCTGCCCTCCAGGTGATGACCAAGCAGGTTGGCGATGTCCGGGTCGTCCTCAACGATGAGCACCCGGCGCACCCGAGGACCACGACCGTTGCCGGGATGGCCTTGGACGACCTCTTCCTCGACCTCCGGGGGGGCCTGGGGAAGAGGTTCCTCTTCCTCCTCCTGCGCAATGGGGAGGGTGAAGCTGAAGGTACTCCCTTGACCCGGCTCGCTCTCCACCCAAATCTCCCCGCCGTGCATCTCCACCAGCGATTTGACGATGGAGAGCCCCAGACCCGTCCCCCGAATCTCCTGGACGAGGGGATGATCGGCCCGGAAGAAGCGGTCAAAGATCTTCTCCTGATCCTGAGGGGTGATGCCGATGCCGGTATCCTTAACCTGGATCAGGACCATCTCACCCTGGCGCTCTGCCTGCACCGTGATCTCCCCTTCTGGCGGGGTGTACTGGTAGGCATTGCTGACCAGGTTGGTGAGGACTTGGATGAGACGGGCCGAGTCGCCCCAGACGGGGGGCAGGTCGGGCGCGACTTGGGAGTGCAGCCGCAGCCCCTTCTCCTCGGCCTTGCGGCGCAGGCTTTCCATCACCTGTTCCACCAGGCTGGCGACGTTGACCGCCCGCTTCTCCAACTCGATGCGACCGCTGTCAATGCGACCGATGTCCAAGAGATCGTTCACCAGGTCGCTCAAGCGGTCGGCGTTGGACTTGATGATGCGCAGGAACCGCTCCTGGCCCTCGGTCAGCCGCCCGGCCGTGCCCAGGAGGAGCAGGTCGGCATACCCCTTGATGGAGGTCATCGGGGTGCGCAGTTCGTGGGAGACGGTGGAGACGAACTCGCTCTTGGCGCGCTCAGCTTCCACCTCCTTGGTAATGTCCCGGAAGACGGAGACGGTGCCCAGGAACTCTTCTTCCATATGGACAGGGGCCAGGTGGACGCTGACGACCCGCCCCTCAATCTCCAGCCGCTCCTCCAGGTATCGGGTCTCGGCGTCCAGCATCTCTTCTGGTTCCTGCATCCACCGCTCCACCAGGGCGACCCAGGAACGGCCAGCGGTCCCGTAGAGCCCCAGCAGCTCATCAATGGAACGGCCTATAATCTGCCGACGTGGGGTGTTGAGGATCCGTTCCGCTGCCGCGTTGAAGAGGATCACGTGGCCGGTGGTGTCGGTGACCATGACGCCATCGGCGACGCCTTCCAAGATGGCCTGGCTCTTGGCCGCCTCGACCTGGATCTTCTTGAGCATCGCTCCCAGCCGTTCAGCACCCTCCCGAATCAGCCGGTAGAGCTCGGCGTTGTTGATGGCATTGGCCACTTGGATGGCGGCCGCCTCGACCAGGCGCAGATGGTCTTCGGTGAAGCGATCGGCCTCTTTGTGGAAGAGGAGGAGGGCCCCCATCGCTTCATCTCCTACAATGAGGGGGATCGCCAGGGCGGAGCGGTAGGAGCGCGGCTGTCCGTTGTCCACCCAGCGGGGGTCATGGTGGATGTCGGGCACGATGGCCGGCTCTTTGTGGGCGATGACCCAGCCGGCCAGCCCCTCCCCTCGGCGGAAGGGTGTGGGGGCTCCCCGGGGTGGGAGCCGCCGTGAGCCTCCCAGGCTCGCCCGCTGGATCAGATGGTCGGTCTGGGGATCCACCATGAAGATGGCTCCCCGATCCGCCTCCACAGCCTCTACCACCAGTTCCAACGCCCGGTTCAGCACACGATCCAGGTCCAGACTGGCGCTCAACTCACTGGTGATCCGATAAAGGGTTTCGACCCGATCCCGCTCCATCGTTAGTTCTTCCAGCGCCTGGGCCAGCTCCTGGGTTCGCTCCTCAACCCGCTGCTCCAGCTCCTGGCTGAAGCGGGTGACCTGCTCGAAGAGCCGGGCATTTTCAATGGCTACAGCGGCGCCGTTGGCGAAGGTGAGGGCCAGTTCTGCCTTCGCCCTGTCGTAGAAGTTGGGCTCCTTCTTGTCCAAGGTCAGCATCCCCAGCAACCGATCTCCGTAGAGGAGGGGGACGCCCATCCAGGAGCGGATGTGGTCGTGGGGCGGTTCCCGGAAGGGTGCGTAGACGGCCGGAGCATCGGCCACGATGAAGGGGGCCCGCCGCCGCACCACCTCCGTGTTGGGGTTGTCCCCACCGATGGGGAAGGTCAGCCCTACCACCGCTTCCAACTCCTCGAAGCCTCGCCCGCCGATGATCCGCAGGTGATCCTCCTCCAGCAATTGGATGGAGGCGCTGTCATACTCGACCACCTTGCGCAGTTCGTCCAGGATCAGGTCCAGCACTTCCTCTAGCCGCAGGGTAGAGCTGATCACCCGGGAGACCTCGACAAGGGCGGCCAGTTCCGCTGCCCGCCGCTCGGCGGCCTCGTACAGACGGGCGTTGACGATGGCCACGGCGGCTTGGGCCGCCACCGTGGTCAGCACCCGCAGGTGCTCCTCGTCGTAAGCCTGACTGTCTTGGAAATCTTGGACGGCGATGACGCCGATCACCTCTTCGCCGGCGATCATCGGGACGCCCAACCAGGAGCAGGCTGGTCGGCCCAAGGGGGTGATGCCCATCCTCTCCATCTGGGCTTCAATATCGCCGACCAGGAGCAACGGCTGGCGGGTTCTAAGCACGTAGCCCGTCAGGCCAGCGTGGAGGGGGATGGGCTCCTGGAAGACCGGCTTCCCTTCCTCGTAGAAGAGGGGGAAGCAGATCTGCCCTTTTTCCTCCTCCAGCAGCGCGACGAAGATGTTGGAAGTGTCCATCAACCGGCCCAACTGCTGGCGGAGCGATTCTAGCACGTCGTCCAAGCGAACCGTGGCGGACAGGGCCCGTCCGATCTCGTTAACGATGGAGAGCTCGGTGAGTCGTCGCTCCTTCTCGGCATAGAGCCGGGCGTTCTCGATGGCGATGGCCGCCTGGGTGGCGAAGATCTCCAGCACCTCCACCGTGTTGCGGTCGGGGATGCGGTCGTCGCGGGGCTCGTCCACGGACATAATGCCCCAGATCTGACCGCCGGGGCCGCGCAGGGGCACGATGAGCATATCCTCCGCGTGCCAGTGTCCTGGCTCCCGCTCGACCACGGGCAGGAGGGTGTAGGTATCCAGCCCCTCGGTCACCTCGGTCCTCTCGGCCGGGATGTAGTAGCTCTGACTGATGCGGAACTCGTCACATAGGACCTTCTCCACTTCGGACCAGGGCTGAGTGACCTGCTTCAGCCGCTCGAAGACGGCCAAGGGGAGGCCGGCCATCGCCGCCCGGCGCAGGTGCTCGCCCTCCAAGACGCTGATGAGGACGATGTTGAACCCCACCGCCTCCTGGACGGCGTAGGCCACCTCCTCCAGGATCTCCTCCAGAGGGCGGTCGGCCCGGAAGGCCTGGCTGATCTGGAAGAGGTTGGCCAACTGCTCGGCCCGGCGGCGGAGCAGGTCACTGCGTTCCAACTGTTCCTGGTAGCGCCGAGCATTGCCGATGGCCAAGGCCGCCTGGGCCGCCAGCGCCTCCAGGAACTCGACGTGGCTGGGGGTGAAAGCGGCCTGGCGCGGGCTCTCCAGGTTGAGCACCCCGACCACGGTGGCGGCGTGCCGGATAGGGATGGCCACTTCGGAACGGGTCTCTGGAATGACCGGCAGGTAGTCGGGATCCTGGTGCACATCATCCACCCGGGCCGGCTCCCCGGTCTGAGCGACCCGTCCGACGATCCCTACCCCGGGCTGGAGCTCTATCTTCATCTCCCGGCGAGGACGGGCAGCTCCCTTGCTCGCCCGCAGGACCAGGTGCTCTCCTTCGGGGTCCAGCAGGTAGATGCTCCCGTAGAAGGCATCAGTGGCCCGGAGCGCCTCCGTCAGCACCATGTCCAAGATGCGGTTCAGGTCCAACGTAGCATTGAGTTCCTGACCAATGCGGCTCAGGGCGGTTAGTTCCTCCACCCGCTCCTGGAGTTGCTCATCGGTCTGGCCGTAGAGGCGGGCGTTCTGGATGGCCACGGTGACGTGCTGGGCGAAGATGCGGGCCACTTCGATCTCATCCTGGCTGAAACGGCGAGGGGCTCCCTTGCTGGCGACGGCCAGGGCTCCCATCACCTCATCCCCGAAGATGAGGGGGATGGCCAAGACGGAGCGCAGCCCCTCACGATCGGCCAATCCAGGCCGCCCCAGGTTGGCCTCGGGAAGATCGGGGATGACGATGGGAGTCCAAGAGCGATCGGGAGAGGTAATCAGGGCGAGAGCCCGGTCCCGGAGGATTTGCTCCTGGGCGACGTACTCCTGGGAGAGGCCGTAGCTGGCCTGGAAACGGAGCACTTCGTCGTCCGGCTCACTCATCAGGAGGGCGGTGGCCGGGGCGTCGAAGAGATGGGCGGCCTGCTCCACGATGGTGGGCAGGAGCTCCGGCAGGTTGAGCTTGGTGCTGATGGTGGCAACGCTGCTCTGGAGACGCTCCAGGGCCAGGCGTCGCCGCTGCTCCGCCCGGTAGAGGCGGGCGTTTTCTACGACGGCTGCCGCCTGGTGGGCGAAGAGGGCCAGCAGCCGGGCGTCGGCCTCGCTAAAGGGTTTCCCATCGCGCCGGTTGGATGCCTGGATGATGCCGATCCGACGCTCCCCGACAATCATCGGGGCCAGGATGGTCGCCCGGACGCCGGCGATGAGGGCCAGAGGCTTGAGGCCCGCCTCGGCAACCAGCGGTTCCCCGGGTAGGTCGTTGCTCATCCAGTACTCCCCCTCGGTCCAGATCTGCCAGGCGGTCGTGTCCGGCTGGAGGGGGATTCGATAGCGCTGCACGATCTCGTCGGGCACGCCATAGAAAGGAGCCTGAGCGACCAGGGCCTGCTCCTCTTCCTCGTAGAGGAGGACGCCTACCATCTCCACGTCCATCAGGTCCGCGATCCGCTGGGTCAGGTAGGTGTAGAGCTCATGTTGGTCGGTCAAGGCCCCGATCGCCTTGGAGATCTCGTGCAGCCCCGCCATCACCGTCAGACGTTGCTCGCGCTCCTGGTAGAGTTGGGCGTTCTCGATGACCGCCGCCGCCTGGTTGGCCAGGATGCAGAGCAGGCGGATGTCGTTCTCGTCGAAGGGGGAGCCATCGTGCTTGTTGGAGACCTGCAGGATGCCGAACCGACGTCCGCCCACCGACAGCGGGGCCAGGAGCGTGCGCTGCACCCCGACCGTCGTGGCCAAGGGGATGAGTCCGGCCTCGGCCACCATCGGGTCCTGAGCGACCTGGTTGCTCACCCAGTACTCGCTCTCCCGCCAGATCCGCTCCATCCGGCTGCCGGGAGGGACGGGAATCTTGTAGTAGGCGACCAACTCGTCGGGTACCCCGTAGAAGGGAGGGCGGCTGACCAGCGCCTGTTGGGCCTCGTTGTAGAGGAGTACACCGGCCATCTCTACCCCCATCAGCCGGGCAACGCGCTCGCTGATGCGGGCGTAGACCTGGTCCACGTCCTCCAGGGCGCTGATGGCCTGAGAGATCTGGTAGAGACCGGCCAGCTCCTTGAGCCGCTGCTGTCGCTCTTCGTAGAGGCGGGCGTTCTGAATGGCGATGGCCGCTTGGTTAGCCAGGGAGTTCAGGGTGCTCAGGATGCTCTCGGGAAAGGCCCCCAGCTCGTAACTGACCAACTCCAAGGAGCCGATGAACTCGTCGCCGGCCATCAGGGGCAGCCCCACGTAGGAGCGGAAGGGGTACTCGGGGCTGTCCAGCTTGGGGCGCACGTCCCGGCGGGCTTGCACATCAGGGATCCAGAGCATCTGCCGGTGGCGAGCGATCCAGCCGCTGTATCCCTCGTCCAGGTGATAGACGTTGCCCACGCGCTCGGCGTAATCCCTGTGGCCCTCCTGGGTGAAGGAGCGCATCACCTGGGCCTCCGGGTCCCACAGGCAGATCTCCGCAATGGCATAGGGGGCCAGTTCCCCTGCAGCCTCCAGGATGGCCTGCAGGGTCTCCTCCAAATTGAGGCTGGTGCTGATGGTGCGGCTGATGCGGTTGACGATGGAGAGTTCCTCCACTCGGCGGGCCAGGGAGGTGTCGGCGATCTGGTAGAGGCGGGCATTTTCGATGGCGATGGCGCTCTTCTCGGCGATCGCCTCCAGCAGTTCCAGGTCACTCTGCTCGAAGCCCCCCTGCACCTTGTTGTAGAAGCAGAGCAGGCCGAAGGGTTCACGACCGCGCCGCAGAGGGACGGCCAACATCGTGTGGATGAAGCCGCTGCTCCGATCTACCGTCCAGCAGTAGCGGTGGTCTGAGGGGAGATCGTTGTGCAGGAAAGGCTGGTTACGGTGCAGGATCCAATCGGCCAGGGTCTCTCGATCGAGGGGGCGCTCATTGGCCCGTTGCACCAGTTCGGGAGGCAAGCCTCGGCTCGCCGTCAGGCGCAGACGGCGCTCTCGCTCGTCGTAGAGGAGCACCTCGGCCGCCGTGGCCGAGAGGAGGGGCATCGCCCGGTCCAAAATCAAATCCAACAACTCGTCCAGGTTCAACTCCCGGCTGAAGGCCGCCCCCAGGGTGTCCAGCGTGCGATAGAGTTCCTTCTGACGACGCTGAACGCCGGCCAGTTGGCCGACCACGTAGGCCAGGACGTTGAAGAGGACGATGGAGGTGAGCATCTCAATGGCCTGAGGTGAGAACCCCTCCTCGCTGAGGATGGGAGCCAGAAGGGGGATGAAGAGGGAAACGGCTGCCAGGGCTGTGGCCAATCCGGCACCCACCCCCCAGAAGGCGGCGGCTAGGATGATGGGGACCAGGTAGAGGTAACGAAGGGCCTGGGCCCAGGGGACCCCCATATTCGCTGTGGAGTAGACCACCACCGTGACCAGGGCAGTGCTCAGGACCACAGTGCCCAGGATGATGCCATAGGGCTGTTGGACGGAGAGTCGTAGTCTGCCTCGTTGTGTCTGGGATGTCAGGAGGTTCATCGTAGCACGCTCATCAGACCAAAGACCACGTTGCTAGCATAGCCTGGCAGGATGCTGCGGGACCAGCGGAAGAGGGCCGAGGCCGTGAACGCAGCAGTCAGGCTGTAGAAGGCCGCGCCTACGATGATCAAAGGATCCGCACTGAAGTTCTGCTTGACCAAGACGGTAGCCGCTTCCAGCCCGGCAGTCAGGAAGGCAGCCGTCCAGAATCCGAGCCCTCGGGAGAAGTAGAGTTCGTTGAAGACAACCCCACGCATGAAGAGCTCTTCGGACAGGGACTGAGGCCCAACCTCGTAGCAGGTTTGCCAGAAGAAATAGGGCCAGGGTTTCCAGGAGAGAGAGTCCAGGCCAGAGAGGGCGATAATGGCGAGGAGGTGACTGCCGATGAGCAGGCCCACACTCGCACCCACCGGCACCTGGGCCCGCCAGTGACGGAAATCGAGCCCCACCCGGCGCATTGCTTCGGGCTTCTTCTTCACGGCGAAGGCTACGATGCCCCAGAAGAGGAGCATTATCCCCCCCCAGAGCAGGCGGAGGCTGGAGGCGCGGGGACTTCGGAGCAGTTCTCCTTGGAGTCCGCCCTTCGTCAGAAGATCGCTCCCGATCATCACGCCTAGCCCCACGACATAGGCGAAGAAGGTCCAGCGCCGAGCCTGTCGGGGGCGGTGGCGCAATCCGTACCAGATGGCGGCTGCCAGGTAGAGACAGAGTGAGAAAGCCTCAGCGGTAATGGAGGTGATCACCGTTGGCCATCCCATCCGGTCCACGATGCCCACACCTGCTATGGACAACACGGCTACCAGAAAGATGACGCCCGTGGTCCGGCGGCGTTCTTGCCTCAGTCTCTCCGTTCGCTCTACCCAGTCGTCGCGGACGGTGTAAACAAGGGCCGACATAGCCTCCTCCCCTGATGAGCTCCTCACTGCCCTAGCTCCGGCCCTCTGAGGCCGAGAGGCGGCGAGGAGGTCCTTTCCGCTGACCCTGCCCTCTCGGTGCCTGAGGACCCTCCAAGGCGTCCGTCAGGGCGGGGGGATCAGGCAGGCAGGCGGCTCTGACTCTGGGCCTGCATCTGGCGGGCGGCGATACGGCGTTTCTCTGCCGCGACTTCGGTGATCTCGCGGATGTCGGAGAACGGCCCATCGTCAGGGGTCACAATGCCGACGGCCAAGCTCATCAGCGGGACCTTCTGCTCCTGCCCCCGTTCATCTTTAGCAACGATGTAACCCCGCTCCCGATCCATGAAGTTGTAGTGGGTCCCGACCTCCTGAGAGAAGCGGGCCACGATCCGGTCGCGGATGGCCGGCCCACGCTCGGTCGTGGTGATGACGACGAAATCGTCACCTCCCCGATGGCCCACGAAGTCGTCGGGCGTCCCCAGTTCGTTCAGGGTCTGGTTCAGGATGTGGGCGAGGGAGCGGAGCACCTGGTTGCCTGCGATGAAACCGTAGACGTTGTCGAACTGCTCCTTGTAGTTGATGCCGATGAAGAGAAAGCTCCAATCATCCCGCCGCATCAGCTCTCGGAGCTGTTCTTCGATCAGCTTGCCGCTGGGCAGTCCCGTGTTGGGCTCCGTCAAGCCCTCCCGACGATACCACTCCAAGGCGCGCTGCACCCGCAGTCGGAGCTCTTCGATGTCGAAGGGCTTGGTAATGTAGTCGTCGGCCCCGAGTTCCAGCCCCTGGATTTTGTCGGAGCGCTCATCCCGCTGGGTCAGGAAGATGATGGGGATGTGGCTGGTGCGCAAGGTGCTGCGCAGGCGCCGGCAGACCTCGAACCCATCAATGTCGGGCAGGTTGATGTCCAGCACGATCACTTCTGGAGGCTGCTGGCGGCATCGTTCCAGCGCTTCTCCTCCCCGGGGAGCGACCTCGACCTCGTATTCCTGCGACTGGAAGTAGATACGCAGCATGTTCGAGATGTCGAAGTCGTCCTCGACGATCAGGATATGACCCTTGCTCATTGGCTCACCTCCGCCTGCTCAAGTGGCATCACCTACGCTCCCAAAGGCGATGGCCTGGACATCGCCGGGATGACCAGGCATCCATCTACCCCCCCGTCCGTTGGGCCTTGGTGCGAATGCGTTCAATCTCCTCCTCGCTCACCGGGCGTTCGAAGCTGCGAAACCCCTCGACCCGAAACCCGTGTTTCTCGGCCAGATGACCAATCTCCTGCACCCTCTCGATCTGGATCTCCTTGCCCAAGGTGAAGGGCTCAAAGCGTCCCTCCAGGGCCAGGATCATCGTCTCTGCCATACAGGCGTAAGCCTTGCCTGGTGGAAAGCCGAAGTCGAAGTGGAAGTCCACCGGACCCGGCACTTTGACCATGCCTCCCTCGATGACCAGGACGTCGTCCCGGGCCTCGACGACCTGGCGCGAAACGTCCCGAGGACGGGCCACGTCGCAGACCACAGCTCCTGATTTCAGATGGTGCGGTTCGATGATGGACTCGATCGCGCTGGTCACGGTGATCACAACGTCGGCCTGACGCAGGGCGCTTAGGTCTGTCGTGGTGCGGACCTTGGCGTCCGTCTCCGCCTCGATCTGCTCGCGCAATGCGTCCAACCGCTCCTGACGGCGACCGACGAGGATCATCTCGGGGACCTCCCGACTGAGCAGCCGGGCGGAGACGGAACCGATGGCCCCCGTCGCTCCCACCACGGCGGCCACCGCCTGGTTCAAGACAATCCCCATTCGCTGCGCGGCCTGGCGCGCTGCCTCCACAGCCACGTAGACGGTGTAGCTGTCCCCCGTCGTGACGGGTATCCGCAGGCCCTTGGAGATGGTCACGCCCGCATCTCCGATCACCGAGGTGAAGGCCCCCAATCCCAAGATCTGGGCTCCCAGCCGTTCGGCCAGCCGCCCTGTCTGGATGATCTTCTTGTAGACCACCGGAGGCGGCAGTGTCATCATCCGCTGAGGGGTGAAAGGGCAGGCCACGAACCATCCCTCGACCTCCTCCCCCGTCGCTTCCGAGCGCACGCCGGTGATGTGGGAGATGTAGACCGGGGGGAAGTAACGGGAGAAGAAGTTGATGGCTGCGACGGGCAACAGCTTCCCCAGCAGCGGGAACTTGCGCTGGACGTCTTTCTTGGGGTCTATGGGATGGATGATGAAGGCGAAGGTGTTCATTGTCTCCCCAGGCTTCGTCGTAGGGTGGGATGGGAATCGCTCACGCCTCGGCCTGCGGCTCTCGGGGGTAGAGGCGTGGATGCATCTCTGTCCCGCCGGGAATCTTGTGATGGTCGCTCTCCTCGTAACGGACGTTCTTGGCGATGACCCGCCGCTCCGGTGACGCGAAGAGCACCGTGTCCGATTCGATCATCCGGGCCGGGTAGATGATCAGTCCGGAGCCCAGACGGCAGTTGTGCCCCACGCACCCTCCCAGGACGGGGAACCCTGCCTCTTGTAACTCCCCTTCGTGCAGGGCCCGAATGGGCTTGGGGAGCAGGTTGAAGTCGGTGAAGGTGGTCCCAGCACCGATGAAGGTGTTGCGTCCCACCACGCACATCTGCAGGCAGGTGTTCTGGGCCACGATGGAGTGTTCCATCAACGTGGTCATGAACAGGGAGGCGCGAAAGGGTAGATAGCAGCCGTCGGAGACGACGCTCAGCAGCAATTGGGCTCCCTGCATGATGTTCACGTTCTCGCCCACGATGGAGTTGCAGACGTAGGCGCCGGCGTGAATCCGACTGTTGTCCCCAATGTAGGTCGGTCCTTGAATGACCGCTGTCGGATCGATCTCGACGTTCTTGCCCACGTAGACGAGGGCGGAACTGGAGAGGAACTGGCGACGCTCCAGGAGCGAACGGCCCAGGATGCGCAGCTTGGCCCACAGGTTCTGCTTGACTTCCTTTTCCTTGCGTGCTCCCTCGGCGAAGATACCGAAAACGATGTTGGCCACGAAAACGTGCACCCAGTGTTCGATGGAGAGAAACGCCTTGGTGGGAACCTGGTAGACCAGGTCACCCTGCTGGGGGGCCATGTAGGTCGGCACGTGGTAGTATCCGACTTCGTAGGCCTCCGTGTCGATCACCAAGGGGACGACTTCCTCCTCCAGACCCCGGGGGAAGTACCACATGTCGGCCACGTAGACATCCCCCTGACGTCGGATCCCCTTTTGCAGCGTCAGGGCGTGGGAGGTGATCGCCTTGTCCTCTAGGGAGAAGGCGACCCGACAAGCCTTGCCCAGCTCACGCGCCCGCTGGATGAACTCCTCGAAGAAGGGCTTGTCGAAGAAGAGGTTATCCCGGTAGACCAGGGTCTCGACGCGGTCCTTGGGGATCTCTTCGAAGGAGTGGACGGGCCGTTCCCGATCACAGTAGGGGGCCAGGATGTCCCGCTGATGGAGCCAGAGCCGCTTGTTGAGCACGGTCAGCTCTCGGGCCGGCTCGTTGAAAGGGGGAATGTACCGCTTATCCTCGATAATGATCTTGCGCATTGCGGTTGGCCCTCATCTCAAACCGTCCCAACGATCACCAAGACCATCCCCGACCGATGAGCTGTTGAAGACACCACTGTCCTGCTCCTCCCAAGCGCCGTCAGTCCAGGGGTTGCTTGTCAATGAGGATGGTGCATGTCTCGTCTCCCTGGGCGATGCAGGAAACCTCTTCCACGTAGAAGTTCTTCCCTCCGCTGACCCAGTATAGCGATTCCTGCAGGATGCCCACGGCCAGGAAACAGGCCGGGTAGGAGGTGTGGCGTCCCCAGCAGACGGGACACCGTTCGATGATCCAGAAGAAGTGCTCCTCGTCCTCGTCCAGGCGCACCACCTGGTCGGTGAACTTGTTGAAGGTCTCGGCGAAGACCTCAAACCCCACCTTGAGCTTCATCCCCAGGGGGAGCAATCGAAAGGCCAGGTCGGCGATGCCCAGGACAGGTCCAAATTCCTTGATGCCGTACTTGAAACAGGCCCGTCCGGCCCGTAGGGCCAGGCCCCGTCCTCCCCGGGGGCCGTACATCTCGTCGAGAGCCCGTTGGATGGCTCCGATCTCCTCGAAGCTGAACTGAAGGTCAAAGTTGTTGGGGGGGTAGTTGTTCACCCGATGTTGCAACCGAGCCAGGTTTAGCACTGCGTTGACCCCATTGCGTCCCATCACCTCCTCCATAGCCAGGAGGATGATGCGGCCCATCTTGTTGGGGTAGTGGTAGCCGGATGAGCGTTCTGTCGCAGCTTCGCGCATTGGTGTCAACCGCCCTTTCGTATCGGTGTGCTCGTGCTCAGAAAGTCCTGGATGGTCGCGATGAACCGCTCGGGTTCATCCAGCATTGGGAAGTGGCGGGAACGGGGCATCATCTGGACGCGGGCGTGGGGGACTCCCTGGGTGAGCATCTCTGCCTGATTGGGATTGACGATGTTGTCCCGCACGCCGAAGACGCCTAGCGTGGGCACCCGGATCTCCTGGAGGCGGGGGAAGAGGTTGGTGTGGTGGAGATCCCCAATGCTTCGGAAGAAGGACTCGGTGTTGGCCTTCGAGACATCCCGGAAGATCATCCGGCGGACTTTGGGAGAATCCCCGGCTAGAACGATCCACATCACCATCCGGAGGATGAGGGGGATGCGCCAGATCAGATGGGCGATCCAGCGCACGCCGGCCAGCTTCAGGAAGAGGTTCAGCGACCGCCCGTCTATGGGAGAGCCCACGATGGCCACCCGGGTCACCCGCTGGGGGTGGTCGAGGGTGAGCTTGAGGGCCACGGTTCCCCCCATTGAGTGGCCGAACACCGGCGCCCGTTCAATCCCCAGCGCCTCCATGAACTGGTCCACCATCTGGGCGTAGGAATCAATTTTGAAGGGCGGTGCCTGCTCCTTGGCGGATTCCCCAAAGCCCCAGAAGTCGAGGGCGTAGACCTTGTAACGTCCCAGGCTCGCAATGGCGATCATCGAGTCCCGCCACACATCCCAGGAGTTGATCCAACCGTGGAGCAGGATGACTGGCTTGCCCCGGCCATAGGCTTCGTAGTGAACAATCCCTTGGTCGGTAACAATGGAACTCACCGTCTGTTCCTATCTCCCTCATCCCGCACGCAGGCGGTCGGGTTCCCCGGGCTCCGGGGATACCTCAGTCCTTTCGACGCAGCAGGATAATTCGCAGACGCGCCCGCCACCGAAGGCAGGCGCGACCTGAACCAGAACCTTTGAACGGCTCAGGTGCCCGGCCCTCGCGAGCCAGCGTGCGGAATCGTCTGGACGCAGAACCCCTCTCCGATGATCCCCTGAGATCACAGTCGAAAGTGCCGGGCACCCTCTGATTCTGCCTGTAGCGATACAGGCCCCAGACGTGTTACTCGCTTTCCGCCTCTTCAGCGTCCATCCGTTCCAGAATGGAGTAGAGGAGTTCCAGGAGAACCCGCTTCACGCTCTCCCGGTCGGTGGCTACACAGGGCAGGACCTTCACGCCATCCTCAATCCGCAGGGCGATGCGCAGGTCCTCCACAGACCAGGCATCTTCCATATCCTGCTTGTTCGCCGCCACCACGTAAGGGGTTGGGGCGTAGGCGCGGAAGGTGTCCAGGATATTCCGCGCCTCCCGGAAGGTCTCCGGACGCACACTGTCAATCAACACAATGAAGCCTAGCATTCCTTCGGAGAGGATCTCCCACATGAAGTCGAAGCGCTTCTGTCCGGGGGTGCCGAAGAGGTAGAGCACCAGGTCCTCGTCCACGGTGATCCGACCAAAGTCCATGGCCACCGTGGTGCGCTCTTTGATACGCTCCGACTCGCTGGAGATTTTGCGCTCCGTGGAGACGACCTCGATCTCACTGATCGTCTGGATGAACTGGGTTTTGCCTGCCGCGAAGGGGCCTGTGACGACCATCTTGACGGTTTGTACTTTGCCCATTGTCCTGCGACCACCCTGTTGTGTCAATGACGAGAAGTAGGATTGCTTAGTCGAGAAGGGAAAGGGCCGATGGGGCTCAGAGTTGCTTGATGCGGTCTATCAACCGCATAACGACGGAGCGCTTGACCGCTGGCGGCCGTTGGGCCGGCGGTGGGAGGGGAGCTTCCCGGCGCTCCCCACCCCGACTGGGTGGAGCGACCTCTCTGCCCTCTGGACGGACCAGTTCGACCAGCCCCGCCTGCAGCATCCCGTAGACGATCTTCCGAATCTGGAACTCGCTCATGTTGGTGGCTTGAGCGATCTGGCGGATGGTGTTGCGCGGGTTGATAAAGGAAATCACCCGCCACTCCTCAATGCTCAGGCTGATGTTGCGCAAGGAGGTGCCGGGGCGATCGGTGAAGCGCAAGGCCATATCCAGGTCGGGCAGTTCGTCCTGGAGCTGCTCCCACTCCTTCATCCGCCGGGTGCCCTCGATGATGACGTTCTCCAGGCCGATGGGCACCGTGATCCGTTCCGGCGGGGGGAGTTGATTGGGTTCGAAGCGGAACTTCCCATCCGTCCAGGTGAAGAGCTGGTAGACGATCTCCAGCATGTGCTGCCGCACGCTCTGCAGGATGTCCTTCTGCGTAACGTAGCCCGCGTTGATGAGCCAGAGTCCCAGCTCCTTGTCGTCCGTCGCGTTCACCTGGGCCTGGATGAGCCGGGTCTGCTCGGTCGTTAGCCGCCCTGCCTTGAGCAGAATCTGGTCCAGCCGGTTGTGCTGGTTGCCCAGGGAGGCATAGACCAGTTTCCCCTCGCGAAAGCAGAGGTCTGCCCGCTCTGAAGAGCGTTCCACCGTCAGGGTACCCGTCTTTCGGGCCAGATTGATGAGGTTCAACAGTTGGGTAATGCTAAAATCACGCAGGTTTCCTTTTAATGCCATGGCTCCCCGCCTTGCCGTCCGGTCTTGAAGACCTGCTTAGTTTGGCATAGTTGTCCCACGATCCTACGTCTCTCTATCCTTTCTCCCCCCTCCTGCTGCTCTGGGCCATATGGGCAGACAGAAGAGGATATGGAGATTATACCCGTTCTTATACAGCAAGTCAACCGTCTTCTCTCTCCGCGTCCCGCGCCCGTTTTGTGAGGTTCTCTCGGTTCGTCGGAACGACGAGGGCAGACAGGGTAGCCGGATCGCAGGGTGGTCGCCGGTTTGTTGGGCCTGTGCTATAATTACAGGGCGTTGTCATACCTCCTCTTTCAGTCCAAGCTGCTCGATGCGCCACGCCAACGTTCCCTCAGATCGCGCTTGCGGATCTGGGGGAAGCGCGGATCCAGCTACGAGCGCGGAGGGATAAGCCTATGCGCATTGCACCTTTTCGGCATCCCGCGGCCACGGTAGGGGTGTTGGTCTCCTTGCTCCTGGGGCTGATGTTGGGACTGGGGGGCTGCAAGGGCCGAGAGGAGCCTACACCTACGGCGACTTTGCCGCCTACCTCGCCCCCCCGGCTGACCGCACCGCTGGTGCCATCGCCATCTCCCCCACCGACACCAACCCCGACTACAGCACCCACGCCAACTCCTACACCGGAGCCTACTCCCACGCCCTTGATGGACTTCCCCCCCGACGTGAACCCCTTGACCGGGGAGAAGGTGGAGGACGTCCGGGTCCTGGAACGTCGTCCTCTGGCGATCAAGATCTCCAACTCTCCTCCCATCGTGCGCCCCCAGGCGGGCCTGAGCTTCGCGGACTTGGTCTTCGAGCACTACGCTGAGGGCGGTGTCACCCGATTCACCGCTGTCTTCCTGGGGCACGACGCGGAGAAGGTGGGCTCTATCCGCAGTGGCCGCCTCATTGATCTGGAGATTCCGGCGATGTACAAGGCGATGTTTGCCTACTCGGGCTCCAGCGGTGGCGTCAAGGAGCGGATTCGCAACGCCGACTTCTTCCCCGATCGGGTAATCTCCCCCGACTTCGGCGTAGGTGCCCCCGTCTTCGTCCGCATCCCGGCCGAGGGCAAGGCTTTCGAGCACACCCTCTTCACCAGCACCCAGGCTCTCTGGCAGCTCACGGAGCAGCGGGGGCTAAACCAGCGCCAGGACCTGCGGGGGATGGTCTTCAGTGAGTCCCCACCCGCTGGCGGGCAGCCGGCCCGCTACGTCGAGATCCCTTACGCTGCCTCCCCAGCCGCCTGGGAGTACGACGAGGCGCTGGGGAAGTACCGCCGCTTCACCGATGGCCAGGTCCACACAGACGAGTTGACCGGCGAACAGCTGACAGCCGCCAACGTCATCGTCGTCTACGCCAACCACGTGGAGACCGACATCCTGGAGGATATGGTGGGCGGCGGCCACTACTCCATCGAGATTCAGATATGGGGAGAAGGGCCGGTGACCATCTTCCGGGACGGGTTGATGTTCCAGGGCGTTTGGAAGCGATGGGCACGGGAGGAGATGCTGACCTTCTGGGATGCTCAAGGCAATCCGATCCCGTTGAAACCCGGCAACTCCTGGTTCCAGCTTGTCCCCCTCGACTTCCAGATCCGCGTGACGGAGTGACCAGGTGGCGCTCCTCTCGATTGTTAAAGAGCGGTGAAAGTCAGTTTCATCCTAGCATGAAGCGGTGCAAGCGGTGTTACAGCCAGGTTACAAAAGCATAAACAGCGCGTGGGGGAGGTTCTTGGGATCGCCCCACGCGCCTCTCTTTTCTCTCTTTTGTAAGTAATCGCCAGTCCCCCGGTGGGTTGACGATGGAAGTCCGGCGTATCGTCCGCTCATCCCTGGCGACGGTCGCATCGCCGTAGTCGTCGTAGGTGTAGGCGACCCATCAGGAGGGAGAGCGAAGAGGGAGGGGATGCGGAGGCGAGGTTTGAAGTTATGGAGGCGGTTCGAGGCTCAACACCGGTCCCGTGGCCGGGTCGGGTGTCGTCATCCAGAGGACGTGCCGCCCTGGGAAGGCGGCGATGACCCCCGCGTTGACCTCAGGACCGCTGTCCCGGGCCGTCACGATCTCCCCCCGCAGCAGCGGGTCGTTGTGGGTCAGCAGCGCCCCGTACTCTAGCCAGCGCTCGGCCCGGACGATGACCAGGACCGGTCGCAGCCCCGTGGCCTGAACCGCTTCCAAAGGGCGTCGGGTCACCCCGTAGAGGCCCTGCATCCGGGCCAGCTTGGGGGGGAGCACCCGGGTGAGGTTGATCAGCACCAGGCCGAGGAGGAGGAGCACCAGCAGCGGGCGGAGCGCGGCCCTCCCCCGGTGCAGGACCGTCCTGTCCATCCCCGCCGGCCTTCCCAGCGCCCACAGCTTGCGCACCCCCACCGCCGTCAGCAGCCACAGGAAGGGGCTCCCCTCGAACTGATAGCGCGGACCGAAGAGCGATCCCGAGGCGATCCAGTAGGTGCTCTGGACCAGGACCAGGGAGAGCGGGGGGAGGAGCAGGGCGCCGTCGCGCCGTCGCCAGGGGGGGAGCAGCAGCGCCACAGGAAGAAAGAGCCAGCTCAGGCGCGGCCAACCCAGCAGCTCCGTCGCCAGATTCCCCAGGTCGTAGAGGGCGTTGTAGTAGGCGATGGCGGGCGTGTGCCCCCCCTCCCGCCAGCCGTGCCCCGGCCCGAAGCCGATCCGGTCGTAGGGCCACCAGAGGGTGTAGAGGCTCAGCATCCAGCGGTGGACCAGGGCGTAGTTGTAGAGCAGGTAGAGGGGGATGGCGGGCAGGGCGGCCAGGGCCAGGATCAGAAGCCGTCGGCGCTGCGCCCGCCGACCGCCCAGGAACCGGACCAATCCGTGCAGTGCGAAGGGGAGGGCGATTCCGAAAGCGGTCAGAGGTCGGATGAGGATGGCCATCCCCAGGGCCAGGCCGGCCAGCAGCGGGGTAGCACGCCCGTCTCCCTGGAGCGTTCGGACGTAGAGCCAGGCGAAGAGGGTGAGGGCCAGGGCGGCGGCCACGTGGGCCATATGGGTCCCGGCCAGGACGAGGAAGAGGGGGGAGGTCGCCCCCAGGGCGGCTGCCAGCAGGCCCGTCCCGTTGTCGTAGAGGCTCCTCCCCAGCCCGAAGAGGGCGGCCATCAGCAGGCCGGCCAGCACCGGGTTCACCAGCCAGTCGGCGCCCAGCCGGACGCCAACGGCCAGGAGGAGGGGGAAGCCGGGCGGGTACTTGCTGAAACGCCGGCCCTCCACATCCAGGACGAAGGGGATCCAGAACGCCTCTTCTCCGTAGGGCGGGGTGGGCACGTAGAGCCGCCCCAGGGCGAAGACCTTGGCCTGGAAGAGGTAGGCCACCTCGTCCTCCACGTGGGGGATGCCCTCGAAGACGAACCAGGCGATGGCCGCCGTTGCCAGCAGCGTGATCAGGCAGATCAAGAGGAGCAGGGTGCGGGGGGAGAGCAGCCTTGTCCAAGGCCCTGTTGCCGAACGTTCTGCCATAGGGACCTCCTCCCCGACATCATACCACAACCTGGCGGGGAGGCAAGCTTGCCCAAATGGTCACTTTGTGGTATCATATCAGCCGCTGCGCCCGCTTTCCGCTCCTGACGGCGTTCAGGGGCAAACCCGTGGAAAGGAGAACGACATCTTATGCGTAGCTACGAATTGACGTTTATCATTCACCCGGAGGTGGAGGAGCCGGACTTCAGTCAGCTCATCGAGAAGGTCAAGGGCTACATCACCTCCAATGGCGGACAGGTGACCAACGTAGACATCTGGGGCAGACGTCGGCTGGCCTATCCCATTCGTCGGGTACGGGAGGGCCAGTACGTGTATATGGAGATGGAGATGGACGGTCAGGCCATCGCCAACCTGGAACGCAGCCTGCGCCTGACGGAACCGATTATGCGCCATCTGATCGTCCGCACCGATGAGGACTGAGGAGCCTGGGAAGGAGAGGCGTAATGGCAAGGGGGTTGAACAAGGTTATGATCATCGGCTATCTGGGCTCAGACCCAGAGATGCGCTATACACCCAGTGGACGCCCGGTGACCTCCTTCAGCGTGGCCACGACCCGCACCTGGACGTCGGCCGACGGAGAGCGGCGGGAGGAGACCGAATGGTTCAACGTGGTGGCCTGGGGGAACCTGGCAGAGATCTGCAAGCAGTACCTGAGCAAGGGGCAGCAGGTCTACATCGAAGGCCGTCTGCAAACCCGAGGCTGGGAGGATGAGCACGGCAAGAAGCACTTCCGCACCGAGTTGGTTGCCAGCGAGATGATCATGCTGGGGGACCGCCGGGGCGGCAGCGATGCCGGCGAACGCGAGCGCGACGACGAATTCACCTTCTAGCCCTTCGCATAGAGAGAGATGGAGCAAGGTATGAGCAATCACAGCGCCGGTCAATCCAGCCGTCGTCGGCGTCGGGTCCGGGGCCGACGACGTTCCAAGGTCTGTGCCTTCTGCGTCGAGCAGGTGGACAAGATTGATTACAAGCAGCCGGAACTGCTGATCCGCTACCTGACGGACCAGGGGAAGATTCGCCCCCGTCGTCAGACGGGGACCTGTGCCCGTCACCAACGGCGGTTGGCCGTGGCCATCAAGCGGGCCCGCCACCTGGCGTTGTTGCCCTTCACGGCCGAACATCTCCGCACGATGTAATCCCCAACGGTCAAACATCGGACGTGCCGGGAAAGGGCATAGGAGTTTTCCTATGCCCTTTGTGCGTGGGGTGACGGTCACCTCAGGCTCACCGGCCTCCGATGGGGAACGCTACCCAGCCCACAAAGGACGCAAGGACGGGAAATGGCCAAGAAGAAGCGAAAGAAGGCGGTTGCACCCAGGCTCACCCGCAAGCAGGTCTCCCGAGCAAAGCGGGAAGCCCGCCAGCGCAGGCTCCTGCTCATCGGCAGCGGCGTGGTGGCTGCCATCCTCGTTCTGGTGTTGGCCTGGGGGATCTACCACGACAAGGTGGCCGTGCCTAACCAGCCGGTGGTGCTGGTCAACGGGGAGCCCATCACCACCGCCGAGTTTCAGAAGCAGGTGATCTACCAGCGGATGAACATGATCGAGCAGGCTCGGGCCCTGCCCCAGTTGGCCGACCAGGTCCGCCAGCAGTTGGACAGCCCGCTGGTGCTGGGCCAGCAAGTGCTCACCGACCTCATCGAGGAGCGGATCATCCGCCAGGAGGCGGCCCGCCGGGGGATCACCGTCACCCCTGACGAGGTGCAGAAACGCATCGAGGAACTGATCGGCTATCCCTACCGGCCCACGCCGGAACCCCTGCCCACCCTCCCCCCACCGACCGTGCCCCCCACGGTGACGGTGACACCTCGACCGACGCTGACGCCGACGCTGACGCCCACACCGATGAGCCGGGAGGCCTTCGAGGCGGCTTACCAGAGTGCCGTAGAACGGGCCCGCCGGGCCGGCCTCACGGAAGCGGACCTGCGTCGCTCGGTGGAGACGAGCCTCTACCGGGAGCGCCTGATGGAAGCGATGGGGCCGGAGTTGGTCCCCGAAGTGCAGGACCAGATCCAGATCACCTACATCGTCGTCTCCACCACCCAGGAGGCCCAGGCGATGCTGGACCGGCTGGCGGCAGGGGAGGTCACCTTCGACGACCTGGCGGACGAGGTGCAGGATGACGACCGCCCCGATACGGCCAGCCGGGAGGTGGACTGGCAGACCCAGGACTTTCTGGGGCAGGTCTTCGGCGAGGAGACAGCGTCCCTGCTCTTCGAGCTGGAGGTGGGGGGCTACACCCGCGAACCGGTGCTGGGTCCTGACGGTCGGGTCTACCTGATCCGGGTGGACGGCCACGAGGAGCGTCCTCTCCCCGCCCTCGCGCTGGAGCAGTTGCGCCGCCAGGCTTTCCAGGAGTGGCTCGACGAGCAGGTGAACAACCCCGAGATCGTCCAGTACATCCTTGAAGGAGGAGTGCCCCGCTGGCAGGCCCGGGTACCTCAAGAGCCCACGCTGTGACGGGCCGCAGGAGGCGGGCAGCAGCCCCGGAATCCCCATTCCGGCGTTCTATCGGAGTTCAGCCTACCCTCCCGCAGGTCACCGGTCGAGGGCGCTTTCAGCCCCGATGGGCTATTGGAAGCACGGTTTTGCGTCGGAAACGTGCCTAACCTGCGGGAGGGTGAACACTATCGGAAAAGGAGGGGGAACGATGGCTCAGACCTTTGACGCGGTGGTCATCGGCGCGGGCATTATGGGGTGCAGCACCGCCTTCCAACTGGCCCGGCGCGGGCTGAAGGTAGCCCTGCTGGAAAAGGAGGCCATTGGCGCGGGCTCAACGGGCCGGTCCTCGGCCATCATCCGTCAGCACTACTCCAACGAACTGACCGCCCGGATGGCCCTCTACAGCCTGCGGGTCTTCCAGAACTTCGACGAGGCGGTGGGGGGTGAGTGCGGCTTCACCCGGACGGGCTTCGTCGTCCTCGTCGCGGCCGAGGACCGGGAAGGGCTGGAGGCCAACGTGGCCCTGCAACGGCGGGTGGGCATTCAGACGGAGATCATCCCGCCGGAGGCGCTGCACGAACTGATGCCGGGGCTGGAGACGGCGGACCTGGTGGCCGCGGCCTACGAGCCGGAGAGCGGTTACGCCGACCCCCACCTGACGGTGAACGCCTACGCCAGCGCTGCCCGCCGGCACGGAGCCCAACTCTTCCTGGATAGCGAGGTGGTCGGGGTGCGCTTCGCCGGGGATCGGGTGGTCGGCGTGGACACCCCCCGGGGGGCCTTCGACGCCCCCATCGTCATCAACTGCGCGGGGCCGTGGGGGGCACGGGTGGCCCGGATGGTCGGGGTGGAGGTGCCCATCAACCCCTGCCGCGTGCAGGTGGCCTTCTTCCGGCGTCCGGCCGGCTACGAGGCCCCCCATCCCGTCGTCGCCGACTTCATCTACGCCACCTACTTCCGCCCCGAGACGGGGGCGCTGACGCTGGTGGGGCTGATTGACCCCTCGGAGGCCGACAACGTCGTGGACCCCGACGGCTACAAGGAGTGGGTGGATGACGAGTTCGTGCTGACCATCGGCGAGCAGTTGGTGCGCCGCTACCCGATTATGGAGCAAAGCGAGAGCCGGGGCGGCTACGCGGCCCTCTACGCCATCACCCCCGACTGGCACCCGTTGGTGGACGAATTGATTGAGGGAAGCGGCTTCTACATCTGCGCCGGCTTCAGTGGCCACGGCTTCAAGCTTGGCCCGGCGGTGGGCGTGATGGTGGCCGATATGGTCACCGGCGCGTCGGACCCCACCTTCGACCCCCATCTCTTCCGCCTCCGCCGCTACGCCGAAAACGAGCCGGTGCGCGGCCAGTACGAGTATAGCATCGCCGGGTAGTTCCCCGGCGCCGACGCTCAGGCCGGTGCCTGCCCAGCACCGCCGTAAACCGGCGGTGCTGGGCTTTTCTCTCCTTTGCCCCTGCTCCCACGCTCTGCGTGGGAGCCCTTTCGTCCGGGGCTGCTTTCGCCTGACTACGGAATCTCGACAAGTTTCGAGAATTGTGGTAAGCTCTCGATACGGTCGAGCGACTTCCCGTGGTGGATGAACGGGAAGGGGAGATTGGAAAGAGAGGATGCTATGCTCAACGGACGATGGGTGGGAAGAACCTTGTTGGTCCTCGGTGTGCTGCTCCTGGCAGCCTGCGGCGGAAAGTCATCGCCGGGCCTGATTCTGTACCAGCCGGCGGACGAGGCCGGACAGCCGGCCCTGGAGTTGGTCGTGGTTAACGTGAACGGCGATGAGCAGCGTCGGATCCCCTTATCCGGCCCGTTGCGCATGAAGGGGGTGGCCACGCAAACCAGTTACCGGGCTCTGTTCTTCACCGAGGATGGCGCGGTCTATCTGGTGGACGCGCGGGATGGCACGGCCCAGAAACTGGACCTGTTGCCCCAGGACGGCCGCCAGTTATATCCTAACCATCTCGGCTTTAGTTGGGCCCACGGCAAGCGATGGACGGTGCTGGGCGATGTTCGGGGCAACCTGGCATATCTTACCGATCTGAAAACTGGGCAGGTCACGGATCTGGTATACGACCGCCTCGTTTTCTTTGGCCGCTTCTCCCCCGATGACGCTTATCTGGCCCTGGCCGGCGACAAAGGGTTCTGGCTGGTCCCTACCTCGTCTCCTGAGGATGCCCGAAGGTTGGATGCATGGAACGTCAGATTTTCCAACGATGGTCGTCAAATCGTCTACATTGAGATCGATCGAGAGGTAGGAGAACACCGAATTGTGGTGGAAGCGGTGGATGGCTCCGAATCGGAGGTCGTCTTCACTGCCGACTCGCCTCTCCTCGATGTGGCCTTTGGCCCGCGCGACAACCAACTCTTCGTCCGGGGTGAGGATGCGCTCTTTCTCCTGAACACTGACGACGGGACCAGCGAGGAACTGCTTCCCTATGACCCTCCGGCGCAGCTCCAGTTTTCGTCCGATGGCACGAAGCTGGTTTTTGGCTACAAGCGTGAGGAAACGATGGTCTGGTACTGGATAGACCTGACCGAGGGCACGGTGAAACCGTTGGACAACCTGCCACCCGACTATCCCATTCCCTGTCAAAACGCCCCAACCCGCCAGATGCTGTTTGCAGAACAGGCGTTAGAGGTCGAAGAGCGCCACTACACCCTCCTGAATCTGGAGAGCGGCGAGGCGAAGGACATGGCGCTCTCCGGCAAGGAGGCTGGGATGCCGTTTGTCCTGGAGTGTTCTGGGGATGGTCGTTTTGGGCTCGTCCTCAGCCTGTTTCAGGGGGCAGGGCAGCAGCAGCGTCAGCTCTGGCTCCTGGACGTGGGGAAGGGCCAGGCCCGGCTGCTGGCCCAGGCGGATGAGGTTCGTGGGGCGCTGTCCCCCGACGGTCAATGGGTTGCCGTCAACACGATCAAGCAAGAGGGAGAGACAGCGGAACCCACCCTGACGCTCGTGAGGACGGAAGGTGAGGAGACCCGCCCCCTGGGCGCAGGGTATTTGCATGCCTGGGTACGTCCTTGAGCCTTGGGCAGGGTGGGTACGACCGTTTCCAACACCCCCCTGGAAAGCCCGGACCTCGTGCTGGACACCGGCTTCCTGCTGGACGAGGTCAAGGTGCTGACCGTCTCCGAGAACGGCGACGTTTCCCCGGTGATTACCCTTGGAGATGGGGAGACGAGCCGTCCACGAATGGGGCACGAATACACGAATTAAGGACCGCCTCATTCGTGCATTTGTGAGAAATTCGTGGATGGCCTGCTACGGATCACTCTCTCGCTCACTTGTGGGTAATCACCGCGACGTTTCCCCCTTGACACCCTTCTTCCTTTGTGCTATACTGATAACTGACCGACCGGTCAGTCAATTATCAGGAGCCCCCTATGAGCCCTCGTCCCGACGTCAGCGAGCAGCGCAAGGACCAGATCCTCGACGCCGCCATCAACGTCTTCGCCCGGCTGGGCTTCCACAAAGCCCGGATGGACGACATCGCCCAGGAGGCCGGCCTGAGCAAAGGGGCCCTCTACTGGTACTACAAGGGGAAGGACGCCATCATCGCCGCCCTCCTGGACCGCATCTTCGCCTGGGAGATGAAGGACCTGGAGGCCGTCCGCACCGCCGAAGGGCCGGTCGGCGACCGGCTGCTGGACCTGACCCGCCGGATGGCGGCCTATATGTGGCGCCTCTCCCTCCTCCTGCCCATCGCCTTCGAGTTCTACGCCGTCGCTGCCCGACAGGAGTCCGTGCGCCGTGCCCTGCAGCGCTACTTCCAGACCTACCGGGAGGCGATGGCCGACCTCATCCGGCAGGGCGTAGAGCGAGGGGAGTTCCACCCTGTGGATGCGGAGGAGGTCGCCATCACCTTCATCGGGCTCTTTGAAGGGCTCTTTCTCCTGTGGGCCGTGGACCCCCAGGCGGTGGACCTCCCCCAGGTCGGAGAGGTGGCCGTCCGCCTGTTGCTGGACGGTCTGAGAGCCAAGGAGTGAGCGATGGCCACCGTCTTTATGAAGTGGTTGGAGACCAGCCCCCGCGACTACGACCGGGGCATCCGGCTTCTCACCCTGGGCCGGCTCCAGACCCTCCAGGAGGAGATCGCTCGCCGGTACGTGGGCGAGGGCACCCGGGTGCTGGAGGTCGGCTGCGGCACGGGCACGCTGGCCACCTTGATGGCCGCCCGGGGCGCACGGGTCACCGCCATTGACGTCTCCCCGGCGATGCTGGCCGAGGCCCGCAAGAAGGTCGAGGCCCAGGGGCTGGAGGGGCGGGTGACGCTGCTGCCCCTGGAGGCGGCGCTGATCGGTGAGCGCTTCCCGCCCGCCAGCTTCGACCGGATCGTCTCCACCCTCGTCTTCAGCGAGCTGCCCCCCGACGAGCAGCGCTACGTCCTGGAGGCCTGCGCCCGGCTGCTGGCCCCCGGCGGTCGCCTGCTCATCGCCGACGAGGTGGTGCCCACCTCCCGGCTCGCCCGCCTGCTCTACGTCCTCGTCCGGCTCCCGCTGATGCTGCTGACCTGGCTGCTCACCCGCACCACCACCCACGCCCTGCGCGATTTCGAGGCCCTGCTGACCCAGACCGGCTTCCGCGTCCGCCACCGTCTCGCCTACCTGGGCGGCAGCCTGGTCCTGTACGAGGCCGTCCCCGTCGCCGAAGCGGAGGAGGTGGAGGAGGCCGAGTTGCCCCCCGGCGTCGTCGGGCGTCTGCGCCACCGGACGACCCTGCGCACCCGGCTCCTGGACCTGTGGGCCCTCTTCTTCCGCATCGTCCCGCCCTACCCCAAGGTCCGCCCCGGCCTCTACGCCGTCGGCAACCCCGGCCCCGAGGCCCCCGTCCTGGTGACCGGCAACTTCGACCTGACGGTGCGCCGGCTGGTGCGGGCCCTGGACGGTCGCCTCGACGCCTGGGTGCTGGTGGCCGACTCGGCCGGCATCAACGTCTGGTGCGCGGCCGGCGGGGGCTTCTTCACCGCCGAGAAGGTGATCGCCGCCGTGAAGACCTCCCGCCTGGGCGAGATCGTCCGCCACCGCGCCCTCATCCTGCCCCAGCTCTGCGCCAACGGTGTGGACGGCTGGAAGATACGCCGGGAGACGGGCTGGGGGGTCCACTGGGGGCCGGTGCGGGCGACCGACATCCCCGCCTACCTGGCCGCCGGCCGCAAGAAGGACGACGCGATGCGCCTGGTCCGCTTTCCCCTCAAGGACCGGCTGGAGATGGTGACCGTCACGCTGGGCTTCTACGGCCTGCTCCTCCTGCTGCCCATCTTCCTCTTCTGGCGGCACCTCTTCGGCCCGGTGGCCCTCAGCCTGATCGGCCTCTCCTACTTCTACGCCGTCGTCCATCCCTGGCTGCCGGGGTGGGATGGCCTGGCCAAGAGCGTGCCCCTGGCCGCCATCGCCCTGGCCGGGATGCTGGTTTACACCCTCCTCTGGGACCCGGTCCCGCCGTCCCACCTCTTCAACCGAGTGCTGGGGATGATCGCCCTCTCCGTCTTCACCGGCGCGGAGCTGCAGGGGATGTCTCCGCTGATGCGGGGGGAGCAGGCCAACTGGGGCTGGGAGGCGGCCATCGGTGCGGTCCTGGCGCTGGCCTGGTGGCTGGTGCCTCTGGCCATGGGCTGGAGGTGAGGCGATGTCAGAAGCGATGTCGGAGGAACGGACTTTCTGGTCGGCGCTGGCCGAACACTGGCGGATCGCCCGCACGCTGCGCAGCCTCACCATCCACTTCTACCCGGAGCGGTGCAAGGGCGTTTGGGAGTGCTACGAGGTCTGTCCGGTGGGCTGCTGGACCCCCGACTACGAGCGGCGGGTGGTCCGCTTCCACGACCCGGAGCGCTGCATCGCCTGCGGGGCCTGTGTGCTCCAGTGTCCCGAAGCCGCGATCGAGCTGAAGCCGGGAGGGTGAAGCCGGCTCTGGCGAGAAGGGAGGTACCCCATGGTCTGGATCGTGCTCTTCCTCGTCTGGATCGTCGGGGGTGCGCTCATCGGCTGGGGCGTGCCCAAGCTCTTCAAGAGCGAGCCCCCCTATGGATTGGCGGTGGACCTGCTGGCCAGCATCCTCGCCACCGTCCTCCTGGGTGTGGCGGAGTGGGCGTGGATTCTGCCGGCCCTGGGCTTCACCGGTCCGTTGAAGCTGGGCACGGCTCTCGCAGATCCCTTGGGCCTCTCCCTCATCATCCTCTGGCTCCTGCGTCGGGCCAAGGGGTAGAGGGGGGCGATGAACCTGCGGCGGACCTTGGCGGTGATGCGCAAGGAGAGCTGGCACGTCCTGCGGGACCGGACCGCCTTCTCTCTGACGTTGCTCTCGCCCGCCTTCCTGCTGGTGGCCCTGGCCTATACCCTCTCCATTCAGGTGCGGGAGGTGGCCGTGGCCGTGCTGGACGGGGATCGGACCCTCCTCTCCCGCCAATACGTCCAAGGGCTGGGGGCCAGCGGCGACGTGGTGGTGCGCTATCGGGCGGACGATTACGTCCAGGTCAAGCGCTGGCTGCTGCACGGCCAGGCCAAGGCGGCGGTGATCATCCCGGCCGGCTTCGAGGCGGACCTGCGGGCCGGACGCCAACCCGCCCTCCAGGTGCTGGTCGAGGGCACCGATCCCAACGCGGCCAACGTGGCCTTGGCCCACATCAGCGGCTACAGTCAACGCTTCATCGCCCGCCTGGCTGCCCGGACGCTGGCACGGGCCGGCCTGCCGGCTCACCAGAGCGGCCTGCTGCCTGTGGAACTGCGCCTCCGCGTCTGGTACAACCCGACCCTGAAGCTGCTCTTCGGCCTCCTGCCGGCCTTCATCGCCGTCGTCCTGGGGATGCCGGCCGTCGCCGCCACCACTGCCCTGGTGCGGGAGAAGGAACAGGGCACCTTTGAGCAACTCGTCGCCTCCCCCATCGGCCGCGCCGAACTGATCGTCGGCAAGCTGGTCCCCTACATCGTCAGCGGGATGCTCAGCACCTTGCTCTGTACCGCCGTAGCCGTCTTCTGGTTCGGCGCCCCCTTCCGGGGGAGCTTGGGCCTCTACCTGCTCCTCTCGGCCGACTTCTTCTTGGCGACGATGGCCATCGCCCTCATCATCTCGGCCCTTACCGGCACCCAGCAGGCCGCCCAGATCGGCGCCGTGATGATCTTCTTCTTCCCCGGTCTCTTCCTCTCCGGCATCTTCTACCCCATCTTCAGCATGGAGCCGATGATGAAGATGGAAGCCCTCATGGTGCCGACGACCCACTATGTCTTCATCGGCCGGGGCATCTTCCTGAAGGGGCAGGGGATGGCGCTGCTCTGGCCCTACGCGCTGGCCTTGCTGGTGATGGGATTCCTCTTTCTGAGCATGGCCGTCCTGCTCTTCCGCAAGCGGTTGGGGTAACGATGGGCTACCGCGTCTGGAACCTCATCGTCAAGGAGTTGATCCAGCTCTGGCGGGACCGCCTCCTCGTCCTCTTCATCACGCTGGGGCCGGTGATGGAGTTGGTCCTGGTCGCCTGGGCGACCTCGGGTGAGATCGAGAGGATTCCCACGGCCATCGTGGACCTGGACCGCTCGCCGGCCAGCCGGTCGTTGGTCCAGGCCCTGGACAACAGCCGGACCTTCGACCCCCGCTTTTACCCCGACGACGTGGAGGCGGCCCAGGACCTGGTGGAGCGGGGGAGGACGCCGGTCGCCGTCCTCATCCCGCCCGACTTCCAGGAGCGGCTGGATGACCCGGTGCGTGGCCCGGCCTATGTCCAGGTCATCCTGGACGGCGCGGAGGCGAGCGTGGCCCAGACCGCCCTCCTGAGCGCCGAAGGGGTGGTGGGGAGTTACGCCCAGACGCGGATGGAGACCCGGCGGGGCCAGGTCGCGGCCCTCTCGGTCCCGCTGCCGGCGCTGGAGCTGCGGGTGCGGACCTGGTTCAACGAGGCGCTGAAGCTCTCCTACTACGAGGTGCCCTCGGAACTGGGCTTTATGCTCATCGGTGTGGCCCTGATGATCTCCTCGCTGGGCATCGCCCGCGAGCGGGAGCTGGGGACGCTGGAGCAGCTCCTGGTGACGCCGATGCGGGGGATCGAGCTGGTGATCGGCAAGGCGGTGCCGGCCATCGTCCTGGCCTACGTGGACTTCCTCCTGATGCTGGGCTTGGTGCTCTACCTCTTCCACATCCCGATGCGGGGTTCCTTTGCCTTGCTGCTGACCATCGCTCTCTTCTACCTCCTCGTCGAGATCGGGTGGGGGCTGATGATCTCGGCCATCTCCCGCACCCAGTGGCAGGCGTTGCTTCTCGTCTTCTCCCTGATGATGGGGGAGATGATCTTCTCCGGCTACGCCTCGCCGGTGGAGAACATGCCTTGGCTGCTGCGCAACGCGGCCAACCTGGTGCCCATCAAGCACTGGCTCATCATCCTGCGCAGCATCCTGCTCAAGGGAGCGGGCGTGGAGGTCTTCTGGCGGGAACTGCTGGCCCTGGCCGGGCTGGGGGTGGTGATCAACCTGTTGACCCTCACCGTCCTGCGCCGACGGCTGGAGTAAAGGGGAAGGGAGGCAACGAGGTGCTGAGGGGTGAGGTGCTGGGGGATGAGGCAACGAGGGACGGGGGGCAAGGGGCAAGGACCACCCGACCACCTGACCAAGTGACCAAGTGACCATTCGACCACTCGACCACCCGACCAAGTGACCAGGCGACCAAAGACCGAGGACTGAGGACCAAGGACTGAGGACTAAGTGAGGAGGGAACTTATGGCAGAGAAGACCTCTCCCTTCAAGCAGATGAAGCCGCCGCGTGGGCTGCGGGCCATCCCGTGGCGGCTGCCCATCTGGCTCTACCGGCTTCGTCTGGGCTGGCTGCTGGGGAATCGCTTCCTGCTCCTCACCCACATCGGGCGGGTGAGCGGCCGGCCCCGCCAGGCGGTGCTGGAGGTCGTCCGGCACGATCCAGAGAGCGATACGTACTACGTCGCCTCCGGCTTTGGGGAGAAGTCGCACTGGTTCCGCAACATCATGAAGACGCCGGAGGTCACCATCCAGGTAGGGCGGCGACGGATCGAGGCGGTGGCGGAGCGGTTGCCGGTCGAGGAGGCGGAGCGCGAATTGGCGGACTACGCCCGGCGCAACCCCCGCGCCTTCCGCACCCTGACCCGCCTCCTGGGCTATCAGGTCGAGGACCTGGAGGAAGGGGCCCGCACGATGGCCCAATGGATTCCCATCGTCGCCTTCCGCCCTCGCCGGGGAAGCGGGGATCGGGAGTCACAGACTGCTGATCAACGGCGTTAAATCCACCACAGGAGCATAATAGCCCTGCTTGACCATCTCGGCCAGCCAGTGATTGGCTTGATCCAGAGAGCAGAGACCGCGTTCAACGGCCAGGACTAAAGGGACCCTTGACAGGAGAAGCCTTCCGGTGTATAATGAACGCGCGTTCAGAAAAATGAACGTCCGTTCATACCCCGGAGGTCCTGAATGGCCTGGCGAGACGCCCTTCGTGAACAACGCCGGATGGCGATCCTAGAGGCGGCGGCCCGCGTCTTCGCCCGCAAGGGCTACCAGCGGGCCACGATGCGCGAAGTCGCGGCCGAGGCCGGCATCGCTCCCGGTACCATCTACCTGTACTTTCACAACAAACGGGACCTTCTCCTGAGCATCGCCGAGCGGCTGGTGGGGGAGATCGGCCGGCTGCTGGTCCAGCCTCCCGAAGGAGAACTGCGCCCCTTCATCGCAACGCTGTTGCGCAACCAATTGGAGATGATGCGGCGCAACCGCCCCTTCACCCGCGTTCTGCTCACCGAAGTGATGACCGATGAGGCACTGCGCCGCCAGTACCAGGAGCGGGTCGTGGCCCCGGTGCTGGCCCAACTGGAGGCCCGCCTGCAGGCCGGCGTCGAGGCCGGGGAGGTCCGTCCCCTCAACGCCTCCATCGTCACCCGCGCCATCGTGGGGGCGGTCGTCTTCCTGCTCCTCTCCGCCGGGGAGCCCTTGGGCGACTTCTTGGCCGAGGAGCGCCAGGACGAGGTGGTCGCGGAGCTGACCGACTTTTTCCTCTGTGGCCTGCAGCCGTGTAAGGGGGAGGAGGGATGATCGAGCGGACGCTGACGGTAATGCGCAAGGAGTTCCTCCACATCCGGCGGGACCCGCGCACGCTGATCATTATGTTCCTCATCCCCGTCATCCAGTTGATCCTGCTGGGCTACGCGGCCACCACCGACGTGAAGCACATCGCCACGGCGGTGCTGGACTACGACCGCTCGGCCCAGAGCCGGGAGCTGGCCGCCACCTACCAGGCGTCCAACTACTTCGACCTGGTGCGCTACGTGGACGACGAGGAGACGCTGGCCTACCTGCTGGATCGGGGGGAGGTGCGGGCCGGGTTGATCATCCCCGCCGGCTACGGCGAAGATGTCGTCGCCGGACGCCCGACCAACATCGCTTTCATCATTGACGGCTCCGATCCCAATGTCGCCAACACCGTCTTCTCCGCCTCCCAGTCCGTGGGGCAGGCCCACAACCTGCGACTGATCGAGCGCCGGTTCGGCACCGCCGCCGAGGACCTGCCCGGCGTCCAGGTCCACCCCCGGGTCTGGTACAACCCGGAGATGAAGAGCGTCAACTTTATGATCCCCGGCCTGATGGCGATGGTCCTCTTCCTGCTCACCACGATGCTCACCTCCCTCTCCATCGTGCGGGAGCGGGAGCGGGGGACCATCGAGCAGTTGATGGTCACCCCCATCCGGCCCATCGAGTTGGTGGTGGGCAAGGTGGTGCCCTACGTCGCCGTCGCCTTCTTCGACCTGCTGGAGGTGCTGACCATCGGCGTCTTCTGGTTCGGCGTGCCCATCCAGGGCAGCGTGTTGCTCCTGCTGGCCCTCTCGGGGGTCTTCCTGATGACCTCCCTGGGATTGGGTATCTTCGTCTCCAGCGTCGCCAACACCCAGCAGGAGGCGATGTTCATGGTCTGGCTGATGCTCTTGCCGTCCATCTTCCTGGCCGGCTTCTTCTTCCCCATCGAAGCTATGCCGCTGGCGCTGCGGATGCTGAGCTACCTCGTGCCGCTGCGCTACATGCTCGTCATCTTCCGGGGCGTCATCATGAAAGGCGTGGGGCTGGGGGTGCTGAAGGAGCAGGTCGCCGCCTTAGCCCTCTTCGGCCTCGTCATCATGGTGCTGGCCGCCACCCGCTTCCGCAAGCGGCTGGAGTGAGACACGTTACCGACCACCCTCCCGCAGGTCACCCGGTGGCCGGCGATAGCAATGGCCTGTCGAAAGCTGCCTATGAGGCGCTTCAGGCCATGGGGGGACCTGCGGGAGGGCCCCTGGGAATAGGTCAAGTACCTCGGAACGCCGTATGGAACCTCAACCCATCATCGAGATGCGGGACCTCACCCGGGCTTTCCGGGGCAGGGTCGCCGTGGACCACCTGAACCTGACCATCTATCGGGGCGAGATCTTCGGCCTGGTGGGGCCGGACGGAGCAGGCAAGACGACGACCATCCGCCTGCTGGCCGGCATCATGCGTCCCACCGAGGGGACGGCCATCGTCGCCGGCCACGACGTGGCCCGGGACCCGGAGGCGATCAAGACCCGCATCGGCTATATGGCCCAGCAGTTCAGCCTCTACGGGGACCTGACGGTGCTGGAGAACCTGAACTTCTTCGCCGACATCTACGAGGTGCGCGGGCGGGAGCGGGAGGCCCGCATCGAGCGGCTGCTCCGCTTCGCCCGGCTGACGGAGTTCACCGGTCGGCGGGCCGCCCACCTCTCCGGCGGGATGCAGAAGAAGCTGGCCCTGGCCTGTGCCCTCATCCACCAGCCGGAGATCATCTTCCTCGACGAGCCCACCACCGGCGTGGACCCTGTCTCTCGCCGGGAGTTCTGGGAGATCCTCACCGAACTGCACCTGGAGGGGGTGACCATCTTCGTCAGCACGCCCTACATGGACGAGGCCGAGCGCTGCTCCCGGGTGGGGCTGATCTACGAGGGGCGGATCATCGTCTGCGACGTGCCGGGCAAGGTGCGGGGGATGGTCCAGGGCGACCTGCTGGAACTGCGCCCTGACGACTTCCGGCGGGCGCGACAGCTTATGGAGACGCTGGAGGGGGTACTGGAGGTTCAGACCTACGGGGACCTGCTCCACGTCTTCGTAGACGATGCGGACCGGCGGCAGGAGACGGTGGCGAAGGCGCTCCGGGAGGCCGGCATCGGCTTCACCGGCTTGCGCCAGACCCGTCCTCGAATGGAAGAGGCCTTCATCTCGTTGATCCGGCGGCAGGAGTGAGCGCGTCCTATGGGGGAGCAACCGACGGCGGACCGTCACGCCATCATCACCAAGGACCTGACGAAGAAGTTCGGTGACTTCACGGCGGTGGACCACGTCACCTTCAGCGTCCGGCGGGGGGAGATCTTCGGCTTCCTGGGGCCGAACGGGGCCGGCAAGACGACGACCATCCGCATGCTCTTGGGGCTGCTCCGCCCCACCGAAGGGACGGCCTGGGTCCTGGGCTACGACATCCGGGGGGATGTGCGGGCGATGCGGGAGCGCATCGGCTACATGTCTCAGCGCTTCACCCTCTACCGAGACCTGACGGTGGACGAGAACCTGAACTTCTACGGCCAGGCTTACGGGGTGCGGGGGGAGCGGCTGCGGCAGCGGAAGGCGGAGATCGTCCAGATGGCCGGCCTGGTGGGGCGGGAGCGGGAACTGACGAAGAACCTGGCCGGTGGCTGGCGTCAGCGGCTGGCCCTCGGCTGTGCGATGGTCCACGAGCCGGAACTGCTCTTCCTGGATGAGCCGACGGCGGGGATGGATCCGGTCTCCCGGCGGGCCTTCTGGGACCTGCTCTACGAGCTGGCCGAGGGCGGGACCACCATCTTCGTCACCACCCACTACATGGACGAAGCGGAGCATTGCCACCGGCTGGCCTTCATCTATGCCGGGCGCATCGTCGCCCTGGGCTCCCCCCAGGAGATCAAAGAGACGGTGATGCAGGGGCAGGTGCTGGAGATTGACTGCGATCAGCCGGACCGGGCGCTCCAGATTCTACGGACAACGGGGCACTTCGACGAGGTGGCTCTCTACGGGGCGCTCATCCACGTCGTGGCCCCGGAGGTGGATCGGTATCGGGGGGAGATTCAAGCCCTGCTGAGCGGAGAGGGCATCACAGTGCACAGCATGGATGTCATCGCCCCATCGTTGGAGGACGTCTTCATCTCCAGCGTGCGTCAACAGGAGCAGCGGGCGGGATAAGGCGGACGCTGTGATCGGTTCCTCGGGTTCCGTGTCTGCCGGACGGGGTATCTGACTGCTACATTGCTTTGTGGGAGGTCGTGATGCGGAGGGTGCTGAAGATCGTCTTCGTGGTTGGGGTGCTGGCCCTCCTCGCCGGCGGCGTCGTCGGCACGGTGCGCTATTTCTCCGTCCACCCTGACCAGTGGGAGCGGCTCCTGGTGGAACTGGAGCTGAAAGAGGCCGGCCCGGCCCGGCGGGAGGGCATCGTCGCCTCCGGCTTCATCGAGGCCACCCAGGTCGCCGTCAGCAGCCAGGTCGGAGGCCGCGTCCTGGCCGTCCACGCCGACGAGGGCGAGGAGGTAGAGGCCGGTCAGGTGCTCGTCGAACTGGACCCGGCTCTCCTCGACGCCCAGATCGAGGTCGCTCGGGCGGAGATCGAGGCCGCCGAGGCCCAACTGGCCCAGATCAAGGCCGGCGTCAAGCCGGAGACCATCGCCGTGGCCGAAGCCGAACTGGAGCAGGCCAAGGTGGCCCGGGACGTGGCCCGCCAGGCCTGGGAGGATGCCCAGACGCTCCTGGAGAACCCCCAGGAGCTGGAGATGCAGGTCGCCATCGCGGCGGCCCAGGTCAAGGTGGCCGAGCACCAACTGGCCCAGGCCGAGGCCCTGCGGGACGCAGCCCAGGTGGGAGCCGACGCTTTCGAGCAGGCGATGGAGAAGATCGGCCCCGGCGGGCAGGTGGAGATCGCCAGCGGTCCCCTCCCCGCCCTCGCCCCGCTGCTCCAGCAGCTCCTCCCGCCGGAGGTCTACAAACAGGTGATGAGCGGCCAAGATGGGACCTACACCAGCGGCAACATCACCGTCGTCGTCTCCGGGGGGATCGCCACCGTCTACAAGAAGATCGGGATGCAGTTCGAGGCCCACCTGTTGCCCCTCCGCTACTGGCAGAGCAACGTCGCCGTCAACCAGGCCCAGGCCGCCCTCAAAGGGGCCAAAGCGACCCTCTATCGCCTGAACCAGCTCAAGGAGAACCCCGTCGCCCTCCAGGCCCAGGTGAACGCGGCCCAGGCCGACTACGAGACGGCGAAGGCCAGCGTCCAGGTGGCCCAGGCCGCCCTCGACGCCCTCAAGGCCGGCGCGACCGAGGAGGAGATCGCCGTCGCCGAGGCCCAGGTCGAGCAGGCCCGAGCCGCCCTCGCCTCGCTGGAGGCTCAGCGGGAGCTGCTCACGCTGACCGCCCCCCTCTCCGGCCTCGTCCTAGAGCGGGTCGTCCAGCCGGGGGAGCTGGCCGCGCCGGGAGCCACCCTCCTGACCATCGCCGACCTCAGCGAAGTGACGCTGACCATCTACGTGCCGGAGACGGCCATTGGGCGGGTGCGGGTTGGGCAGCGGGTGGAGGTGATGGTGGACACCTTCCCTGACCGGGCCTTTGAGGGGACGGTGGCCCGCATCGCCGACGAGGCCGAGTTCACCCCCCGCAACGTCCAGACGAAGGAAGAGCGGGTCAACCTGGTCTTCGCCGTCGAGGTGCGCATCCCCAACCCCGATGGGGTCCTGAAGCCGGGGATGCCGGCCGATGCGGTGATTGTGGAAGGGGAATCGTGAACCTATCCCGGAGGTATCTACAGCCTACCCTCCCGCAGGTCACCGGTCGAGGGCGCTTTCAGCCCCGATGGGCCATTGGAAGCACGGTTTCGCGTCGGAAACGCGCCTAACCTGCGGGAGGGTGAGCACTCCCGGAGATCGAAGAGGAGCAGGCGATGAACAAGGCGGTTGTGTGGATCCTTCTGCTGCTGGCGTTGTTGCCCCTCGGCTGTGGGACGCCCTCGGTCGAGGCCCAAGGGCCCATTGAGGCCTCCGGCACCATTGAGGGGCGGGAGATCGTGATCGCTGCCGAGGTGGGCGGGACGGTGGCAGAGCTGGCCGTCCGCGAGGGTGACGAGGTGGCCCCGGGCGACCTTCTGCTGCGGCTGGATGACCGGATCGCTCAGGCCCAGCGGGCGGAGGCCGAAGCTGCCGTCAGGACGGCCGAGGCCAACCTGGCCCGGGTGAAGGCCGGCCCTCGCCCCCAGGAGATCGCCGCCGCCGAGGCTGCCGTGGCCGCTGCCCAGGCCCGGCGGGATGGGGCCTACACCGCCTGGCAGGACGCGCTGGCCGCCCTGGAGGCTCCCCAGGACCTGGACGTACAGATCGCCGCCGCCCAGAGCGATCTGGAGATCGCCAAGAAAGAGGTGGAACGGCTGGAACTGGAGCTGAAGGCCGTCGAGATGAAGCGCAACCTGACCGAGGAAGGCACCGACGACCGCAAGGTCCAGGATGCCGTCTGGCGGGCGACGAAGGAGGCGATTGAGGCGGCGAAGGCGAACCAGCGGGTCGTCGAAATCCGGCTCTACTGGCTGCGCAAGATGAAGGAGGAGCCGCTGAAACTCCAGGCCCAGGCCAACGCCGCCGAGGGAGCCTACCGCCTGGCCGAGGCCGCGTTGCGGGTCGCCCAGGCGAAGCTGGCCGAGGCGAAGGCCGGCCCCACCCCCGAGGAGATCGCCGTCGCCGAGGCCCAGGTGCGTCAGGCCAAAGCGGCCCTGGGGCTGTTGCAGGTCCAGCAGGAGAAGCTCACCCTCACCGCGCCGGCCGGCGGGCTGGTCAGCAGCGTCGAGGTCCACCGGGGCGAAGCGGTCCTGGCCGGCACCCCCCTCCTGACCTTGGTGCAGCTCGACCCGGTGGTGCTGACCCTCTACATCCCCGAGGAGAAGATCGGCCTGGTGAAGGTGGGGCAGCGGGTGGAGGTCTCCGTGGACAGCTTCCCCGGTGAGACCTTCGTCGGGCAGGTCGTTCACATCGCCGAGGAGGCCGAGTTCACCCCCCGCAACGTCCAGACCAAAGAGGAGCGGGTGACCATCGTCTTCGCCGTCAAGGTCCACATCCCCAACCCCGACGGGCGGCTCAAGCCGGGGATGCCGGCCGACGCGGTGATCGTGGGGTCGTAGCGCGGTCTACGCCCACGCCCTTTCGTCCACCATCGTCGGCGCATCCTCGGCGATGCTCCCCGCCGGAACCAACTCGATGGCGTCGGCCCGGACGCGACACAGGTCCTGGATGGCACGGCGGAGGGCCTCAACCAGCGCTTCCCGGTCGGCCTCCTCCTGGAGGAGCTCGGCCCGGATGGTCATCTCGTCCCGGTGGGCGGGGCGGGTGATGGTAGCCTGGACCCTGCCCACGCCGGCCACCTGCGCTGCGGCCGCCCGAAGCTGGTTGGGGTGCACGAACATCCCCCGCACCTTGACCGCGTCCCCCACCCGTCCCACCAGGATGATGGAGCGGTCGCGCTGGCGACTCCTCCCCGGTGCCGGGTCCACGTTGACCGCCAGATCGCCGGTGCCCAGGCGGATCAGCGGGTAGGTGGCGTTGAAGGTGGTGACGACCACCTCCCCCACATCGCCGGGGCCGACGGACCGGCCGCTTTCGGGGTTGACGACCTGGACGATGGAGGATTCCAACAGGCGCATGGGAAGGCCCCCCTCGGTGTTGTAGGCCAGGAAGCCCAGCTCTGCCGTGCCGTAGGCGTTGGTGACCCGAAGCCCGTAGCCTTCGACGAAGGTCTGCCGCAGCGAGGGGGGCAGCGGCTCGGCGGAGACGAGGACCTTGCGCAGGGCGGACCACTCGCGGAAGTCCACCCCCATCTCCTTCGCCTTCTCCAGCAGGGCCATCAGCCAGGAGGGGGTGCCGATGTAGCCGGTGACCCCCAGGTCCAGCATCATCTTGAGCTGCAGGCCGGCGTTGCCCACCCCGGCGGGGATCACCGTTGCGCCGAGGTCCCGGAGCACCCGGTCGAGCACCAGGCCGGTGGGGATCAGGTGGTAGCCGAAGGTATTGATCACCACATCGCCCGCCCCGAAGCCGGCGATCTGAAGCACCTCGCGGACCGTGTCGGCGACGGCATCCTCCCCCGTCGAGGGCTCGTAGAGGGGGCCGGGGGAGAGGAAGACGTGTTGCAGGCGCTCCAGCGGCACCGCCAGGAAGCCACCGAAGGGGGGATCGGCCTGTTGGAGCTGGGCCAGCCGGTCCTTGCTGGTCACAGGGACCCGGTCCAGGTCCTCCACCGTCTGGATTTGGTCCGGGGCGACACCGGCCTCGTCGAAGATGCGGCGGATGGCCGGTGCGTTCTCATAGGCGTGTTGGACGATCTGACGTAGCCGCTCTGCCAGGTCCATCGTTTCCTCCTCCCGTGATCTACCCCAACCACCGTTTGCGGCGCTTGTAGTGCTTGACCTCGCGGTAGCTCTTGCGCTGACCGAGCTGGGTCAGGCCCAGGTAGAACTCCTTGATGTCCTCGTTCTCAGCCAGTTGGCTGGCGGGACCGTCGAGGACGATGCGCCCATTTTCCATCACGTAGGCGTAATGGGCCACGTCCAGGGCGATGCGGGCGTTCTGCTCAACCAGCAGGATGGACACCCCTTCTTCGGCGTTGATCCGGCGGATGACCCGGAAGATCTCGGCGACGAGGAGGGGGGCCAGCCCCAGCGAGGGCTCGTCGAGCAGCATCAGCCGGGGGTGGGCCATCAGCCCCCGTCCGATGACCAGCATCTGCTGCTCGCCGCCGGAGAGGTAGCCGCTGATGCGCCGGCGCAGCGCTTTGAGCCGGGGGAAGTAGTGGTAGACCTGTTCCAGGTCCTGCTGGATTGAGGTCCTCTGGTCGGAGCGGTACCGGGCCAGCGAGCCGATGACCAGGTTCTCCTCGACGGTCAGGTGCTGGAAGAGCCGGCGCCCTTCCAACACCTGGACGATGCCCAGCCGCACGATCTCGTCAGGGGGGAGACGGTCAATGCGCCGATCGTAGAACTCGATGGTGCCCCGGGTGACCTCGCCCTCCTGGGTGCGCAGCAGCCCGGAGATGGCCCGCAGCGTGGTCGTCTTGCCGGCCCCGTTGGCCCCCAGCAGGGCGACGATCTGCCCTTCGGGAACTTCGATGGAAACGCCCCGCAGGACCTGGATGACATCGCTGTAGACGACCTCGACGTTGTTGAGTCGGAGCATGGTCTCCTTCCCACGGTGGGGCGGGGGAGCGCCCGGCGGGGGCGCTCCCCTCGCGCGTTGGGCCGTTACTCCTTCGGTCGCAGGTCCGGTGTCTCCGTCCAGTCCTGGATGACGACGAAGGCGTCGGGTCCGCCCTGGATCATCCGAATCTGTGCCATATGGGGGGAACGGCTGCCGCCGGAGTAGTCCACCCGCAGCACGCCGTCCAGGGCCTCATAGGGGCTGATGGCGATCAGGGCGTCGTGGACGGCCTCACCGGTGAGGTTCTCGTAGCCGACGGTGTCAATGGCGTGCTTGATGGCGGCCGCGGCCATATCCACGCCGGCCACCATCAGCAGGTAGCCCACGTTGTGCTCCGCCGGCTCTCGGTTGTTGGCCTCGAAGAGGCTCTGGGCGTACTGGATGCCGGGGTGGTCGGTGTCGTTCCACCACAGGTAGGGGAAGGCGGCGATGAGCCCGACGGCGTAGGAGGGATCGGCCAGGAAGGCGTAGGTGGCCAGGTCCATCGCCCAGTTGTCGGCGGCGACCACGAACTGGTCCCGCAGGCCCAGGCTGTACAGGTCGTTGAGGATGGCCGCCGGACCGAAGGCGAGGGTGTTGGTCCAGATGACGTTGGCGCCGGCCGCCTGAGCGTTCAGGATGGCGGTGGTGGTGTCGGCGGTGGGGGAGACGTCGAAGGTCTCCTCCAGGACCAACTCGATGCCCAGCTCCTCCAAGTAGGCCCGGCTCTCATCGGTCAGCGCCCCCTGACCGAAGGCGGTGGGCCAACTGATGTAGGCCAGCTTGATCTCGTCCCCGGCCCCCTCGGGCTTGTAGGTGTCCCAGTTCTCCTTGAGGAACTTCATCACCAGGCCGAACTGGTCGGGGTAGATGGGGCCGAGGCCAAAGGTGTAGCCGGAGTTCACGTAGAAGCCCCGGGCGCTCAGCCCGGCGGTGATGTTGGGGATCTTGTCCTCAACCATCCGCTGGGCCAGCGCTTCCACCTCGCCGGAGCCGTAGGTGATCATCACCAGGATGTTGTCGTCCTCGCTGGTGAAGCGCTCGTAGGCGGCGACGGCCTCGTCAATGTTGCCGGCGGTGTCGGCGAACTTCACCTCCAGGGTGGCTCCGTAGATGCCCCCTGACTCGTTGATGGCGGCCACCGCGTCCTCAACGCCGTGGATGAGGGGGGCTGTGATCGCCGCGTAGGGGCCGGACAGGTCGCCGAAGTGGTAGATGGTGATGGTCTTCCCCGTCAGGTCCGGTGGACCGGCCGGGGCGGCCTCCGTGGGAGCCTCAGTGGGGGCCGGGGTGGGCGAGGGGGGTTGGGTGGGCTTCGGGGTAGGGGTGGGGGGCTTGGTCGGCTCCGCCGCTGTGGGGGGAGCCTCCGTCGGGGCAGGAGCCTTGGTCGCCGGGGGGGCACAGGCCCCCAGGACCAGCGACCCCACGATCAGGAAGGATAACAGGGAAAGCAGGTGTTTGCGCATCTTCCTCTCCTCCTTGAGCAGTGCAGAAGGGCCGTCGCCCTCGTCGGGAACCGATGACGATGCTCGGATGGTAACGGTTCACCCTCCCGCAGGTTAGGCGCGTTTCCGACGCGAAACCGTGCTTCCAATAGCCCATCGAGGCTGAGAGCGCCCTCGACCGGCGACCTGCGGGAGGGTAGGCTGAACAGATACCTCGGATGGACGGTGGAGCCGTTTATCACCCCCCTTCATCGGTGGTCAGCGGTGGGAGAAGGGCCGCAGACGCCAGGCGGCCTTGACCAACTGCCAGCGGTGGGCCAGCCCCCGGGGCTCGAAGATCAGGAAGAGCATCAGCGCCGTGCCGAAAAAGAGGGGGCGTAGCGCCTGCACCGCACCGGCGGCCGTCGAGGGGAAGAGGCGGATGAAGAAGGGGCCGAAGAGCGTGGCCGCCTCGATCAGCAGTTCCACCACCGTCGCCCCCAGGATCGCCCCCAGGTTGGTCCCCAGCCCACCGATCACCAACATCCCCAGGAAGAAGATCGAATCGGTCAGGCCGAAGGTCTCCGAGTTGATGTGGCGCAGGTAGTGAGCGGAGAGGGAGCCCGCCACCCCGGCGTAGACGGCGGCCAGGAAGAAGGCCTGGAGCTTGTACCGGAAGAGGCTGATGCCCAGCACCTCGGCGGCCAGGTCGTTGTCGCGGATGGTGACGAAGGCCCGGCCCAGCCGGGAGCGGGAGACGTTGTGGGCGGCGATGGTCGAGAGGATTAGGACGGTCAGGGTCAGGTAGAGGTAGCGCTGGGGGGTGTTGAAGGCCAGGCCGAAGAGGACAGGCACCTGGACGTTCAGCCCCTGGGCTCCGTTGAGCAGGTCGGGAAAGGCGTTGCGGGTGAACCAGGGGATGATGAACTGGGCGGCCAGGGTGGCCATGACCAGGTAGAAGCCTTTGACCCGCAACGAGGGCAGCCCGAAGATCAGCCCTACAATCCCCGTGCCCACGGCGGCCGCGGGCAGGGCCAGCAGGAAGGGCCAGCCCAGGTTGTTGACCAGCAGCGCCGAGATGTAGCCCCCCGTGGTCATAAAGGCCGCTTGACCGAGGGAGATCTGGCCGGTGTACCCGGTCAATAGGTTCAACCCCTGCACGGCGATGATGGTGATGCCGATGCGGTTGACCAGGGCGACCAGGCTCTGGCTGGCGTAGAGGGGCAGGGTGTAGAGGGCCAGGATGAAGGCGAAGAGCAGCCCCCACTGCCACCGCCGTCGAATGACGGCCATGTCGGATGCGTAGCTTTCGTCGAATTCACCAGCCGGACGCAGGACAGCCATAGGTCAAATCCGTTCGATCCGCTTCTGGCCGAAGAGTCCTTCGGGTCGGATGAGGAGCACGATGAGCAGCACCAGGTAGGGCATGATCTCGGCGGCGTTGCGCACGCTCTGCGCTTTGGCGGCTGCGACCACCCCTTGGGAGAGCCCGATGATCAGGCCGCCGACGATGGTCCCGGGGATGGACTCCAGCCCGCCCAGGAGGACGGCGGGGAAAGCGGCCAGCACGACCACCGAGAGGCTCAGGTCGAGGCCGCTGGAGGTGGCCAGCAGGACGCCCCCCGTCGTGGCGACCATCGCCGCCATCGCCCAGGAGAGGCCGAAGATGCGGTGAATGCGCAGGCCGAGGCTCTGGGCCAGCTCGTGGTCCTCCGAGGTCCCCCGCATCGCCAGGCCGGTGCGGGTGAATTGGAAGAAAGCCCCGATCACGATGACGCCCAGGATGGCGATGATGAAGGACCAGACCAGGTTCTGCTTTAGGATGATGATGATGGGGCGACCGTTGTGGGTGAAGGGGGTGGTGATCCGGTAGGGGTTGGCCGCCGAGAAGATCTGAGGGAAGTTGCGCTGGGCACCGCCGAAGAGGAGCAGGGCCAGCCCTTGCAGGACCTGGCTCAGGCCCAGGGTCATCAGGATGATGGAGAGCAGCGGTTGGCCGGTCATCGGGCGCAGGGCCAGCCGTTCGATGGCCAGCCCTAGGAGCGCCGAGAGCAGGAGGGCCAGCACAATGGAGAGGGCCAGCGGCAGGCCCTGCTCGACGGAGAGCCACCAGGTGATCAGCGCCCCCATCAGCAGCAACTGGCCCTGGGCGAAGTTGAAGATGTAGGACGACTTGAAGATGAGCACCAGCCCCAGCGCCATCAGGGCGATAGGGCCGCCGGCCAGCAGGCCGGTGACGGCGAATTGGGGCAGCAGTTGCCAGTTCATACCGGCGCCTCCTCTCTCAGCGTGGCGATGCGCACCGTGGTCTCGACGACACCCTCACGCCCATCCCGATACCGGACCGGCGCTTTGACCCTCACCCGATCCCCGTCGCCGTACATCGCGGTGATGATGGTCTGATAGCGTTCTCCCAGCAGGCCCCGGCGCAGCTTCCGGGTGCGGGTGAGCTCCCCCTCGTCGGCGTCGAAGGCTTTGTGCAGCAGGACGAACTTGCGCACCCGGGCCGCCGGCGGCAGCGTCCGGTTGACCCGCTCCACATCCTGGCGGATCAGCTCGTAGACCTCCGGCTTCTGGGAGAGGTCCACGAAGGTGGTGTAGGGCAACCCCCGCCGCTCTGCCCACCGACCGACGTTCTCGAAGTCAATGGTGATCAGCGCCGTCACGTACTCCTTGTCCGCCCCCCCGATGGTCATCGCGTCCCGGATGTAGGGGCTGAACTTGAGCCGACCTTCGATGTACTGGGGCGAGTACTTCTCGCCGCTGGCCAGGGTGATCATATCCTTGAGGCGGTCCAGGTAGATCAGGTGGCCGTCGGCGTCCAGGAGGCCGGCGTCCCCGGTGCGGAACCAGCGCCGGCCCTCCTCATCTACGAAGAAAGCCTTGGCCGTGGCCTCCGGGTCTTTGTAGTAGCCTTGGAAGACCGTCGGTCCCCGCACCAGGATCTCCCCGTTCTCGGCGATCTTCAGCTCCATGCCGGGGATGGGCACGCCGACCGTCTCGAACTTAACGTCGTCGCCCACGTGCATCGTGTGGGCCTGGGCCTCCGTGGAGCCGTAGAGCTGCTTGATGTTGACCCCGATGGCCCGGAAGAAGCGGATGACTTCGGGGCTGAGGGCGGCGCCGGAGGAATAGGCTGAGCGAACGCGGGTCAGCCCCAGCTTGTCCCGCAGTGGGTGGAAGAGGGCGACCTCTCCCAGGGCGTTTAGGATGCGCCAGAGCAGCCCCACGGGGCGGCGCTGCTCGAAGCGCCGTCCGGCCACCCGGTACCCTATGGGCATGAAGAGCCGGTAGAGCAGGCGGTTGATCCAGGTGCTCTCGGCGATCCGGACCTGGACCATCGCTGCCATATCCTCCCACAGGCGGGCGCTGAAGAGCATGGAGTGGGGGGCGATCTCGCGGATGTTCTCCTGCACCGTCTCCGGCGCTTCGGGGAAGTTGACGATCATCCCGGTCCGCAGGTGGATGGTCAGCCCCAGCACGTTCTCCGTGATCCAGGCGGGAGGTAGGAAGGAGACGTACTCATCCTCGTCCCGGCGGGGATCCACCCGCATCACCAGGTCACAGCCGGCGATGAGGTTCTGGTGGCTGATCATCGCCCCCTTGGGCCGCCCTGTGGTGCCGGAGGTGTAGCAGAAGACGGCCAGGTCCTCCCCCCGCCCCTTGTCAACGAGGCGGGCGAAGAGGTCCGGCTGCCTGGCGTCCAGTGCCCGTCCCAGGGCTTGCACCTCCTCGAAGCTGATCAGCCAGGGCTCGTTGTAGTTCCACAGCCCCTTGTCATCCCAGTAGATCACCCGGCGGACGGCGGGGATTTGCTCGCGGATGGCGAGGAGCTTGTCGCACTGCTCCTGGTCCTTGGCGAAGACGAAGACGGCGTCGGCGTGCTGGACGATGTACTGGATCTCGGGCGGGGTGCTGTCGGTGAAGATGCCGACGGCGACGCCTCCGCCGGCCTGGATGGCCAGTTGGGCCCAGAAGTACTGGGGATCGTTGTCGCCGATGATGCAGACCTTCTCGCCCCGCTGCAGCCCCAGTTCGACCAGGCCCAGGCTGAGTTGGCGGACCTGCTGGTAGGAGTCGGCCCAGGTGTAGGGTCGCCAGATGCCCAGGTCCTTCTTGCGCATGGCGACCTTGCGGTGGCCGTACTTCCGGTAGCCGGCGATCAGCAGTTTGGGCAGGGTGTCGAGGTGGTCCACGTCACACGCTCTCCCCCAGGTAGGCGTTGATGACCGCCTCGTTGTGCCGGATCTCCTCCGGGGTCCCCTCGGCGATCTTGGTTCCGAAATCCAGCACGACGACCCGGTCGGCGATGTCCATCACCAGCCCCATATCGTGCTCGATCAGGAGGATGGTCGTCCCTCGGCGTTCGTGGATGTCCAGGATGAAGCGGGCCATATCCTCTTTCTCCTCCTGGTTCATCCCGGTCATCGGCTCGTCCAGGAGCAGCAGGCGGGGTTCGAGGGCCAGGGCCCGTCCCAGTTCGACCCGCTTGCGGAGGCCGTAGGGCAGCGTGCCCACGATGGCCTTGCGGATGTGCTGGATCTCGAGGAAGTCAATGATCTCCTCCACCACCTGGCGGTGGGCGATCTCCTCGCGGTGGGCAGGCCCCCAGTAGAGCAGGCACTGGAGCATCCCGGCCCGCATGTGGACGTGTCGGGCGGCCATCAGGTTGTCCAACGTGCTGAGGCCGGTGTAGAGGGCGATGTTCTGGAAGGTGCGGGCGATGCCCAGTTGGGCGATGCGGTGGGGGGGCAGGCGGGTGAGGTCGTGGCCCTCGAAGAGGATGCGGCCCGCGTCGGGGTGGTAGAAGTTGTTGAGGCAGTTCAGGAGGGAGGTCTTGCCGGCCCCGTTGGGACCGATGATTGCCAAAATCTCGCCAGCGTAGACATCGAAGCTGACGTCGTTCAGCACCTGAGCTCGGCCAAAGCTCAGCGATACGTTCTGCACGCTGAGATGTACGCGATCCGTCGTCATCAGAAGGCTATCGGCGGAGGTGGACAGTCGGGTCAGGGCTGCGTTCCCAGGGTCCCAGGCGGTCTAGGGCTGCGAAAGGGGGCTGGTGAACCTGGGTGGGGGCATAGGGTACCATAAAAGTGGGGCATCGTCAAGGGGAAGTCGGCTTGCCTAAGCGAGTTTTGTATAACCCGAGGCCGGAGCACGAAAAATAACTCCGTTTTGAGGTTTCTTTCAAGCTGTGAGTGAAAGTGTCCAGGTGAGAAGAGGACGGCTACTTCCTTGTTCTTCCCCGACTATCTTAAAACCCAAGCGAGCGTAGAAGCCTCGTGCCGATAAGTCAGCAGGACATTTGAGGAAAATCGTCTGTTTCCCCAGTGTGATTGCTTCAATACGCAGTGCCTCGACCAATGCACGCCCGACTCCCTGTCGGCGGCACTGAGGAATCACGGCGATATGGTAAAGGGTGGTCTGTGCATCGCGGCGATGGTGATACTCGACGAAGCCGATTAGTCCTTGATGATCCTCTGCAACCAATACCTCCCCGCGATGGATAGACTCCGCTAAAGCCGGACGCAAGACAAAGCCCAACTCGTATCGGTGTGCATCGGCAATGGTTTTGATGGCGTCCAGGTCGGCAAGAGAGGCTTTGCGGACCGTCAGGGTTTCATTCGTTCCAGAGGTCAAGACGCTCCTCCTCGGCTGGGGCAATGCTACTGCCACCGTGGCGGCTTCGGCGCGGACGGATGCTCAGGTGGTGTACCGTCTCGCGTTCGTCGTCCACTAGAATGGCTTCTCCTACTCGCTTCAGCTTCCTAATAAGCGCCTGGAGTTCGCTGCCCATATAATCCTGACTGAGCCGGTTAAGGGCGTTGACGTCATCCCGAGTCGTGAGTTTGTGACTCAGGATCACATCGCATTGTGACAGCACCTCACGATCAATGGCCGATGGTTGCTGGCTGGCAACAATGAGCGAGAGGCCGGGCTGGCGTCCTTCCTTGGCCCAGCGCACCAACTGCTCTTTCGACAGCGTTGTGCCACCAGCAGGCATAAACTGATGGGCTTCATCGATCGCCAACCAGATGCGTGGCAGTGGTGAGGCCAGACCGAACTCTTCGCGCAATCGAGCGTCCGCGCGAGCACGGAAAAGATTGCGGGCAATGACGGAAATGGTCAGATTGCGCCGGCCGCGCGGTCCGCTTTCCAGTCGGCTCAGGTCGACAATATTAGCGATCCCAGGCTGGAAGATGGTGTCCATTGGCACATAACCTTCTTCTTTGCCCTCCTTGACCCCGGCCTCGATGGTCTGGCGTCCGTTGTAGAAAGTGAACCAGCCCTCCAGGTCTGCGGTCACCGGCTCTTGGCCATAGTGCAGGAGGAGGCCGTATCGCTCCTGGTCACCGGTGTGGAACCGCTCCAGGGCGACGTCCAGCGGATAGGGGCAGTTGGCGACCATCTCGTTCTCCAAAGCCACCATCTCGGCGTTCTTGCCCACCCGAATCCAGTCGGTATAGGGCCGAAAGAGTGGACACCTCCTGGGCCCACTTTTGACGTTCCTTTTCCACCTGGGCCAGACGCTCTTGGGCCTGTTCTAATCGGGCTTGGGCACGGGCCTGCTTGACCTCCGCTCTCTCCAGCAGGGCTTTGTGCTGGGCAATGCGCCGGCTCAAAAGGGCTGTCCTCCGCCAGGGGCGAGCCCCTGTGCGTGCCTCGGCCGCCCGAACCAGAGCCTCGGCCTGGGAGGAAGAGATGGTATCGCCAGGATGCTGTTCCACCGACAGCCACAGCCGGCCGTAGGTGGGACTGTGCAGGCTGACCAAGGCTGCTTGGTAGCCCAGTTGCACAGCGTCGCTCATCCAGCCGAAGGCAGCCCCCGGATAGGTGGTACTGGCGTTGGAGACGGGCCGCCCTGTCAGGTCACCGTCGTAGATCAGAACCCCTCGGTCCCGCAAAGCCAGCAGGACTTCCCGCTCGATGAAGGGGCGGCCAATGACTTCCAGGGCCTCCTTCACGGCGGTTACGGTCTCCTCGGTGCAAGCCTTGAGGGTGCGGCTGACGCCGCTGTAGTCGGCCCAGCCTTCCTGCCCCCAGGCTTGGGATGAGTTTACCCCAAGGCTGCTCAGTTGTAAAAGTTCTGTTTCTAGCCCGTTTTGAACGGTTTGGGCTCCATTTGCACAAAAGTTGCGCTAGGGGTCGGGGAGCCACACCGCCACGGTCGTCACCGTGCCGCCGGAGCCGGGTAGATCGAAAGGTTCGCTCGTGCCCAGCGGCCGACCTCCCCGGCCCGCATAGACCACCCAGCGGAAAGGCCCCTTGCCCAGGTCGGCCTCGGCTACCCACCACACCTGCCGGCCCACTACTCCCTCATCGCTCACGGCGACCTCGTTCAGCGTCCCCTGCCAGCCCTCGACGTCGTGCCACTCGCCCCGGCCATCCTGCCACTGGACGATGGTCCACAGGGTCTGCCAGTGCACCTCGGCCCAGGGCCAGGCGGCGGGAAAGTGCGCTTGCAGTTCGATGAGGGCGCCGACAAGGGCCGGCGGGGTCACGTATGGTGGCGTGGGCGTGGCGGGCCGGGGCGGCAGCGCAGGCCGGGCCCGCGCCGGCCCCGGTAACAGGGCGAACAGGATCAACACACCCAGGCCGGCCGTTAGCGCGGCGCGGGGATGAATCTGGGTCTTGGCCATCGTTCCCTCTCTCCCGGCTCGTCTTGGGGGCGGGGTGGCAGATGGCCCTCGGCGGGCCGCGCCGCCGATCCTCCGGCGGTCGCAGATGCTGCTCCCGCTGCGCGCAAAACCGAGTCCACCGGCCCCCTGATGTTGTCGTACTCACCGCCGATCACCTCGTGGCTCTCCAGCACCGCGCCATAGTCCGTGGCGGTGTTGGCCGAGTCCACCTGGGCCCACACCTGGGTCTCATCGGCCAGGAGCCAGGCAACATGGCTCAGGTCCGCCCAGTAGTAGGCATCGCCCACGGTGAGGGTGAGCACCCCGCCCGGCGTGAGGGCGGGCAGAGCGTCGGCGGTGACGCCCCACACGATCCCCTGCTCCCCCAACCGGCTCCAGGTCTGGTTGACGCCGGTCGGCTCGGCCTCCGGGGCGATGTAGACATCCACCCAGAACTCATCGGTGACGGGCCTGTCCCCGACGTTCTGGATGACCACCTGCACGTTGTCGGGGGTGGCGACGATGCGCTTTACCACCAGATTGGGCGCCGGTACATGGTTCATCGCGACCATCGGCATGTAGATCGTCGGCGGGGGAATGACCTCCACCTCGAACGGCCCCGTCGTGGTCACGTTGCCCGCCCTGTCAGCGGCGGTGACCCACAGGAGATAGGTCCCGGCGGTCAGCGGATGTAGGTCGTAGCGCCACGCCTCTCCCGAACGCACCGGCGGCTCGCTGTAGAACTCGCCCGTCGGGGTCTGGACGTCCACCCGCAGGTGGCTCACCGGCCCGCCGTCGCTCACCACGCCCGCCAGCACCCGGACGGTGGCGGTGTAGACCGATGTGCTCACCACCTGCGTCACCGTGATCACTGGCGCGACGTTGTCTATGATGACGTTCATCGTCGTCGGGTCGGCGGTGCGGTTGCCCACCGCGTCTGTGCCGTAGAGAGAGATGGTCTCGGTCACGTAGTCCAGCGGCTCGTCGTTGGTCACCTGGTAGGACCAGCGGCCCGAAGTGGCGGCGCTGTAGCGCGGCGTCAGCACCAACCGGCTGCGGGTGTAGGCCCCGTCGTCGGTGGACGGGTTCAGGTCGCAGATGCGCAGCGTCCACGTGCCCGCTGCGTCCTCGCCCCGGAAGGATTGCAGCGGCTCGTAGGGCCTGGCCCGCTGCTCGTAGTAGGGAGCGGCCGGGTCCTGGTCCCCGTGCAGGCCGCCCAGACCCACCAGCTCAACGTCGTCCAGGAACAGGTCGTAGTTCTGGAAGTTGGTGCCGGAGACGCCATCGTCGTCGAGCAGCCGCACGCTCGTCCCGGACGGCGATTCCAGCGTGACCCGGAGGTCGTCGCGGTGGGCGTGAGCGGCGACGAAGCCGACGCTCACCTGGCCGATGGGAAAACTCTCGGTGACCGTGAAGGTGCGCTCGATCTCGCCGCCGCTGCAGGTCGTGGTGCCGTCTATGGCGATGGGCGCGGAGGGCACGTCCTCCTGGACGATGACGGAGGGGCTGGGGGCGTCCGTCAGCAGGACGGCCGGCTCGCAGGCGGTGTCTATGCAGACCTCGACCCCGGCCACGCCGCCGTCGTCCAGCACGTCGCCCTCCAGGGCGAAGATGCCCCCCCGCAGCAGGCTGCCGGAGATGATCCCCGTGGCGGTCACGTCGAAGGTGACCGTCGGCGGCCTGGCATCCACCAGGAAGGGCTGCCAACCGGTCCATCCGCTCTCCTGCCCCCAGCCGTCCGCGGCCCTGAGGCGCAGGTTGAGGACCTGACCATCGGGGGCGCTGCTCGTATCCCAGGCGCACGACCATTGGCCATCCTGCGGGGTACCGTCCGGGCAGGCGAACGCGCCGCTTCCCTGGACCTCCACCGTGACCCGGGGCACGCCGGAGTCGTCGTAGGCGTAGCCGTACAGCGTGTTCTCCCCGGCGGGGATCCGGTAGGCCGGCTCCCGGAGCCCCAGGAAGACCGGGCCGTCGCCGTCCACCCGGTGGTCGGCCCACATCCGCTCCAGCGGCGGGCCGGAGGAGGGGTGGGCGTCGTCGTAGACCTGCGCCTCGACCGAGGCCCAGCGCACGCTGCTCAGCCCCGTGTCCACCACGCCCTGGAAGACGAGCGTCCCCTCCTCGCCCGGACCGATGTCGCCCAGGTTCACCACCCGGTGGTCATCGCCGGGCGTCAGGCGCAGGGCATCGTAGGCCGAGAGGTCCACCCACACGCCGGTGGCAGGGTCCGTGCCCGCGTTGCGGTAGCGGAGGGTGTAGGTGATGACCTGCCCGTCGCCCAGCAGCGGGACGTCGGCGTTCAGCCGGTCGAGGGAGGAACGGGCGTCGGTCGGACGGTCGCCCGGCGGCAGGTTCCACAGGTCGAACAACCCGTCGCCCAGGAAGTGATAGACGGCCCCCGGCGGCTCGACCGACAGGCGAACCCGGAGGTCGGCATCCCGGTAGGGGGTGGTCCTCCCATCGCTCCCGTTGGGGCAGACCCCCGCGCCCAACCCGTCCCAGTGGTAGCGGTGGCTGAGGGCGAACTCGTGCTCCTCCTCGGAGGGCGTCTCGACCACGCGGCTGCTGTCCACACTGTTGCCGTTGGGCATCACGGCCCACAGGCGCAGGCCGTCCTCCTCGCTGGCGAGGGCCACCAGATCCAGCGGCGTCGAGGCCGGGTCGGCGATGCCCAGGAGGTCGAAGGGCAGGTAGAGGTCGGTCTGGCCGTCGCGCAGGGCCGGGTCGAAACGGTACTGAGATGGCGAGAGAGCGCTTCCGAAGGCCCAGTCGCTCCCATCCCAGTTCAGCAGCAGGGCGGTGTCGGAATCGCGCACCCAGACCAGGTAGTCGGCGGCCATGCCGATGGTGGGCGAGAGGGGCGTGGCGCCGGGCAGATAGATGACCGTGTTGGTCATCGTGGCGCTGTAAGGGTTGAAGGCGGTGATGGTGCCACCGGGCCGGACGTCCAGGTAGACGAACAGGTCGCCGTCGGTGGACCAGTTGGCGCCGGTCCAGGCCAGGCGCAGCGCCTCATCGTTCCAGGTGACGTAGAAGGTCTGCTCGGCGCTCAGGGCGGCCCGGCTCGTCGCGTTGAGGCTGACCCGCCGGTCCACGCCGACCCGGGTGCAGCCGCTCTCCATCCAGCCGTCGTAGAGGCCGTCCGGGTCGTCCAGGACCACATAGTCGGGCGTGGTGGGGCCGTCCACGTAGACGGGGCCGATGCTCTGCGCCGTCTGCTGGCCGTACACGTCCCGGCAGGTGACCTGGACCGTCACCTTCTGGCCGTCGCCGGCCTGGTATTGGGCGCTGCGCGTGAGCGGGTCGTGCGCGGTGATGGTGGTCGTCACCGTGCCGGTCGTCTGGGCCGTCCATTCGGCCAGGTAGTCGGTCAGGCCGCTGCCGTCGCTGCTGGCGGTCCAGGTGAGGGTCAGCGTGGGTGAAAGAACGCGCAGGGTGTCGCCCGGGGCGAGGGGGCTACCGCCGCTGGTCAGGGTGAGGGTGACCGGGGCGGGTGGCACTACGTCCACGGTGATGACTTCGGTGACCTGCGCCGTGTGCCCGGCGATGTCGGTGGCCTGCGCCGTGACGGTGTAGGTCTCGCCGTCGGGCAGCGGCCCCGTGCCCAGGTACCAGGGCACGACCCACGGGCCACCGGCGGAGCCTACACTCCCCTCGAAGTGGCGCGTACCGGTGACGACGACCCGCACCTGGGGCCGGCTGACGGTGTCGGTGACCAGGCCGGTCAGATCGAGGATATCCGGCGCGTGGTAGTGGGTGGTGGTGAGCAGTGTGGGGGTGATGACGATGCTCGGCCGCTGGGCGTCCACGGTGACGGTGAGGGTGTCGGTGGCGACGTTCCCATCCCAGTCGGTGACCCGTGCCTGGAGCCGGTGCTGGCCCTCGCCGGCCGGGGTCCAGTTGGTGGACCAGTATGTGCCGGTGACGGTGCCGCTGGCCCAGGCGTCGGTGTAGAGGGTGGTGCTATCCACGGTGACAGTGAGGGCCCGCAGCGAGGAGGTGACCGACTCGGCCTGGCCGGTGACGGTGACGGGGTCCAGGCTGCCCAGCACCGGCGGCACGCTGAGGATGGAGACGGTGAGGCTGGGCTGGCTCTGGGCCTGGACCAGGGCCGTCGTGTGGAGGGTCTGTTGAGCGGAGGCCAGGGTGACCGTGGTGCAGTTGCCGGCCGTGTCGCAGGCTGTGGCCTGCTCGCCGCCGGCCGGGTCGCAGGCCGCAGTCCCCCCGCCGCCGGCCCCGACCAGGCTCAGCACCCGCAGCCCGTAGTCCCAGGCGGCCACGTAGGCGTAGTCGCCGGAGACGGCGACGCCCCGGGCGTAGCCCGGCGTGTAGAGGCCGTCTGTGAACTGGGGGTTGGTGGGGTCGGAGACGTTGATGATGGGCAGGCCGCTGAGGCCATCGGCCAGGTAGACGGAACCTCCCTGGAGGGCCACATCCCCGGCATAGCCTGGCGTGTCGTAGGAGCCGACCTCGGTCGGGCTGGACGGGTTCGAGACGTCAATGACCCGCAGACCGGCCTGGCCGTCGGCCACGTAGGCGTGGGTGCCGGAGAGGGCGACGCCGACGGCATTCCCCGAGGTGTCGTAGGAGGCGACCTCGGTCGGACTGGACGGGTTCGACACGTCAAGGACCCACAGGCCAGCGCTGCCACCAGCTACATAGGCATAATTGCCGGAGACGGCGACGTCGTAGGCCGGGGCGATGCCGGGCTCAATGCCCAGGAGAACTGGGGAGGCGGGGTTAGAGATGTCGAACACCTCCAAGCCATTTCCCTTATCGGCCACGTAGGCATAGTCCCCCGCGACGGCGACGCCCTGGGCATCCGGTGTCTCGGCACCCCCGACCAAGGTCGGATGGGTCGGGTCTGAGACATCCACGATGACCAGGCCGTCGGTATCGTCGGCCAGGTAGACATAGTTGCCGACCACGTCTACGCCCAGCACCTTCCCCGCTGTGTCGTACCGGCCCACAAGGGCCGGCTGGTCGGGCTTCGAGACGTCCACCACGTAGAGGCCGCTCTCCCCGGCGGCGACGTAGGCGTGGGTGCCGGAGACGGCAACGGCGTGGGCGACGCGGGCGGAGCCCAGAGCGCCGACCTCTTCGAGCGTTGCGGGGAAGAGGTCGCAGACGGCGGTGAGTTGGTAGAGGGGCCGCGCCGTGTCGGACGTCCCGCCGGAGAGGGCGGCGTACCAGGGGGATTGGAAGTAGCGGTGCTCGGTGGCAACGCCCACGCCGCACGGCGTCTCAAAACGGTCCGCGTCCAGGCTGAAGTCCTGGGCGACGGTGGTGTAGCGGCAGTAGGGACCGACGATGGTGCGCGTCATCGTCAGGCGCGGGGCCAGGGTGTCCACCTCGCCGCGCCACGCGCCCCGGCTCTCCACGGAGTTGTCGGCGTGGCCGGCCGCGTCCCAGCCGCGCAGGTCGAGCCGGTAGGAGCCCTCCAGCCCGGCGGGCGGCGCGTCGGTCCAACTGGCCAGTTCCCCACCGGCGGGGGCGACCGTCGTCTCGCGCCACCGGCTCTGGTAGAGGGCGTTGATCTCGATCTCCGAAAGGGCGCGCGGGTAGATGCGCACGTCGTCCAGCCGCCCCTGCCAGTACGCCAGCGTAGATGGGTCGGCGGTCACGTCCCAGCGGAGCGTGGCCGAGGTGGAGGCATCGGCGAAGGTGTGGCTGCCGGATCCGAGGGTGGTATCGAGGGCAAAGGTGCCCAGGCGAACGATGCCCAGGCCGAGGTGCTTCCACACCTCGAGGTTGGCCGAGCCACAAAAAAGGATAGCCTTGTCGAGGGGGATGCTCTCGTCGGGCGTGGGCCAACGCGGGGCAGAGTACACCCACCTGCCGTCGAATTTAACGACGTAGCCAAAGGTCCACCGGGGATGGGGGATGAATTCTCGTAGGCTGAGGACGGCGCAGGAGGAGTTGGCGACCGCATCCCGACCGATGTCGAACCGCTGCGCAGGGTAGGGGGTGCGGCCGGCGAACTGGTCGGTCGCGGCCCGCTCGACGCCGTTGACGTAGATCCGATACGTGGTGCCGTCGAAGGTGACCGCTACGTGGTTCCAGGTGTTTTCGGTGAGGATGCTGCCGGTGGTGAAGGTGTCCAGGTTGCTACCGTCGCCAAAGCCGACCTGCAATGCCGTGCGGTTCACGACCCGCAGGAAGGGGTAGGCGTAGGGAGCCTCGCTGTAGGCCCCGCTGCCCAGGATGGGGTGGGCACCGTCGTCGGCCGGGGTGGGGTAGACCCAGGCCATCTGGGTGAAGCGGCCACGGCTCAGGTCGAGGCCGGCGTCCGGGGCGACGCCGACGTAGTCGTCCGTGCCGTCGAAGGGCAGGGCGTAGGCGCCGGCCGGGCCAGGCACGGCCTGCCTGGTGGGGTCATCCGCGCCAGTGTGCAGTGTGCCGTGGTGCTCCCAGCCCGAGACGTCGTCCAGGCGCGTGCCGTCGGCGGCCCAGGCGGTCTCGAAGGGCAGCCGCAGCAGCGGGCCGGCGCCCAGGTAGAGGGTTTTGATCTCGTCGGCGGAGAGGGCGCGGTCGAAGACGCGCACCTCGTCGATCCGGCCGGCAAAGGGTTCGTTGCCCCAGAGGTCCCGGCCGATGAGCAGGCCATCGTCGGTATCGGGGTTGGCGGGAGCGCTTCCGGCGATGGTCTGGCGGGCCTGGCCGTCCACGTAGAAGGTGACGCTGTTGTCGGCACCCATCACGGCGGCGACGTGATACCATACCCCCGGCCTCAGTTGGACGTTCGTGGTGTCGTACTCCTGCACGCCAAAGGTGGCGAAGCGCAGGCCGGCCCCATTGAGGAAGAACCCGAACCCGTCCACGCTGTGCCAGCGCTCGGTGCCGAGGATGCGCTGCACGCCGGTGACCCGGTCGGGGTTGATCCAGGCCATCACGGTGAAATCGTTGGTCAGTCGGTTGATGGCGCTGTTTCTGATCCAGACCTGGTCGTCCAGCCCGTCGAAACGGGCCGCGCCGCCGTCGTGGCCGGTCGCTCCGACGGTCGGGCAGAGCGCGCCATAGCACCAGCCATCGTTCCCCTGGCCGGAAACGTCCTGGAAGGTGACGTTGCCCCTCCGGTCGCGGTCGTCCTCGAAGGGGAGGTGGAGGAGTTCGCCGGCGGGCGGGGTCTCGTTGTAGAAGGGCGAGCCGGGCAGGGTGGACTCAAAGGCCGCCTCGACGCGGGAGACGCCGGCGACGGAGACATCCGGGCAGGTGGACGCGGTGGCGATAAAGGGCACGGTGGTCCCGGCCCCGTAGTTCCCATCCCACGTGGCCACCGTCGTGCCGCAGACCTGCACCGTGCCGGTCACGCCGCCGTCTCCGCCGCTGTCGCTCAGGCCGACCTGGCAGGCCGCGCCCTGGTGGACCCGCCCGTCCCACGTGTAGGTCGTCTGGGAGGCGAAGGCCCCCTGCTCGACCCAGTAGAGCGTCCTGCCCAGGCACCGGATCTCGATGCCGGATTCGTCGCCCGCTGCGTCGGTCGTCCAGGAGACGACGAGGGGCACGGGCCGGTCGGTGACGTCGCCCTGGAGGGTGACCGTGCCGGTGAGGGTGGCCGTGGGGATGCCCGCCAGGTCGAGGTGGGCAGCGGGGGCGGCGGCGTCCACGTAGACGGTCGCCAGGTTGATGCTTGTCTGGTTGCCGACCCGGTCGGCGGCCTCGGCGTGGACGGTGTAGGAGCCTTCGGGAGCGCCGTCGGCGAAGACGTACTCGACGCTCCACGTGTCCCCCGTCACCGTGGCGGCCTGGGTGCCCTGGCCGGCGGGCGTGCCGTCGGGGGTCAGCAGCGTCACCCGGAGGCTGCCCGCGGCCAGGCCGCTGCCGGCGTACCCGCCGGGGAGGGGCGGGTCGCTCACCGTGCCGCTCAGGCGCACCAGCCAGGCCTGTCCGATGGTAGGATGGGGAGCGGCGTCAATGCGCGAACCGTTGGCCGCGTCCAGGGTCACCACGGGGGGCGTGCCGTCCACGTAGAGGGTGTAATCCTGGGGCGAGCGCTGCCGGTGGCCGACCCGGTCCACGGCGCTGGCGCGCAGGGTGTAGCGGCCCTCACCGGAGGGGGTGAAGGTGGGGCACCAAGCAGCGCCGTTCGGAGCATCCATGCAGCGCGGGGCACTGACCCAGGTAAAGGCGCTCTGGCCCTCCCGGCGGAAGCCCAATCCCACTTGCATCACGTCGGAGGTGGGGTCGAGGGCCTCGATGTGCATCACCACGTCCTGCTCGGCCCGGTAGTCGGGCGCGTCGGTGCGGACGGAGCGCAGGACCGGCGTGGGGTCGTCGGCGTCCACGGTGACGGGGTGGCTCTGGCGGTCCTCGGCCCACTTGCCCTGGTAGAGGAAGATCTCGCGCACCTGGCGGGGCGAGAGGGCATAGTCGTAGAGGGTGACCTCGTCTATGCGGCCGACGAAGGGCGTGAAGGCGTCCCACTGGCGCCCGATGTTGAGCGGGGTGTCGCTCTGGCAGACGGTGCCGGCGAGCGGCACGCTCCGATCCAGAGTGCCGTTGATGTAAAGGTTGACCTGCTGCCCATCGTAGGTCATCATCACGTGGTTCCACCGGTTCAGGAGCAGTTCACCCACGCTGTCGTAGGCCCGCCAGGTAGTGCAGTCCCCGGCCTGGAAGGAGAAGCGCACCCGGGTCGAGTTGGGCAGCAGCATCAGGCTGTAGTTGCGTTCCCCGCCGGTGCTGTTCTCTTTGGCCAGGATAACCTGTTGCTCGTTCTTGAGTTGGGTGGGCATGACCCACGCGCCGACGCTGAAGGTGGTGACGTCCAGGGCCGAGTCGTCGGGGACGGTGATGATGTCGTCCAGGCCGTCGAACTGGGGGGCCAGGCCGACCCGCCCCCGGGCGCCGACGGCCGGACAGGCGGCGCTGTCGCCACAGGCGCCGTGGTTGTCGTGGCCCGAAGCGTCCATGAAGAACGGCTCCCACCAAAACTGGGCCACGGCGTCGCCGGTGCGGTCGTAGTATTCCACCTTGATGGGGTGGACGCCCTGGGAGAGGGTGCGGGTGGCCCGGTATTCGGTGGCTGTCTGGTCGCGCCAGCCGTTGATGATGAGGCTGTCGTCCAGCCAGACGCGCATGCCGTCGTCGGTGCGGGCGATGAAGGTGTAGGTGCCGGCGTCGAAGTAGAAATCCCCGCTCCAGCGCACGGAGAAGTCGTCGGGGCCGATGGGGCTGGCGGGGCTGCCGGTGCCCCACTCGTGGTTGATGGGCCAGGTGTCGCAACCGGTGAGGGCCGGCTCGCCGCTCAGGGTGGTGTTGGCGTAGTATTCGGTCTGGAAGGCGCAGGTGGGCGTGGATTCGTCCAGGTGCATCTGGAACCGGGGGGCGGCGTGGAAGAGGACCTGAACGTCAGGGGCGGCGAGGGGCCGGTGGAAGACGCGCACGTCGTCTATGCGGCCCTCGAAATAGTCGTGACCGGCGTCTTTGGCGTAGCCGATGTTGACGCCGGTCTGCCGGTCAAAGTCGGAGGAGGATTTGCTGCCGGAGGCGACCAGGGCACCGTCCACGTAGAGCCGCTGTCCTCCCACGCTGCCGCCGAAGGTATGCACCAGGTGGTGCCACTCACCGTCAGCGTAGTTTTGGCCGGAGGAGCAGATCCTCTCCTGCCTCCACACCTGCGCACAGAGGTCGCCGTTTCGCAGGTAGATGTTACGGTCGTGGTTGTAGTTCCCGCTGCCCAGCGCACCGCTGAACGCGGAGAAGATGCCGCAGTTGGGGCATCGGGTCTGGAACCAGAGGGAGACGCCGTAGGTCTGTTCCGAAACGTCAACGTTGACCTGGATGTTGTCGTTCACGCCGTCGAAGAGGACGGCCTGGTTGAGGCGGCCGCTGACGCCGGCGGTGGGGCAGGTCCCGCCGTTGGTGCTGTTCCAGGCGCATAAGCCGTTGCCCATACCAGCGACGTTGTCGAAACTGCTGGTGCCGGGGGCGTCGTCGAGGGGCAGGTGCAGGCCGGTGGCGCCGGCCTGGTAGAGTTCCAGCACCTCGTCGGCGGTCAGCGCCCGCTTGTAGAGGCTCAGTTGGTCTATCCGGCCCCGGAGGGGGATGGAGGGGTTTTGGTATTCCACTCGGACAGTGCCCTCCGTGTCGCCGGAGAAGGGGATGTCGTGCACATAACTGGTCTCATCGGTGCCAAATGTCCAGCCGCCGCCGTCGAGCGGGTCGTCGCCGTCATCGGGGGCCGAGCCACAGCGCTCGCCGCGGCCGGTGTGGTCCCGGTCGTCCTCCCATATCCTCAACGTACCGCTGTTGAAGATGGTACGATAGACGTTCACGTCGTACCGCTGGCCGTTGCCGTGGTCATCGTCAATCTGTCTTTGGTTGAAAATCTCGTTCCCGTTCCAGGCCATGCACAGTTCGGCTTTGCCGGCGCCGTCGTTCTCGTTGGTCACCTTGATGCTGTCTATGTCGATGTAGGCCCGATTGGTGGTGCGGCCAATAAAGAAGCCCTGGGTACTGGGGCTGGGGGCAGGCACCGCATCGCCCAGGTTCCAGCTTCCCCCTTGCTGGCCGTTGATGTAGAGCGTGGCGACGTTGCCGTCGAAGTTGCCGTCCGCGTCGAACGTGGGGCCGAAGGTGAGCACCACGTGGTTCCAGGCGTCGAGGGTCAGGACCTCGCTGCTGGTGCGCTGAATCCACTCGCTGCCGGTGCCAAAGCCAAAGCGGAGTTGGCGGCCGATGCGCAGCAGGGAGAGGTAAGCGTTGACATCGCCGCCGTTGGGGCTATCGGTGTTCTCATAGCTGAAGTACCTGCCCATGATGCCCTGGGGGTAGGTATTGCCGGAGGCGGGGTAGACCCAGAGCGCCAGGGTGAATAGGCCATCGTTCAGGGAGAGGGCGTCGTTGGGCGCCACCGAGATATAGTCGTGGCCATCAAACAGCGCGGCCTGGCCGTTCACCCCCGTGGCGCGGCCGGGGCAGTCGGGCCGGGAGCAGGAGACAGAACTGCCAAAGCCCGAAGCGTCCACAAAGGACGTTGCCCCGGGCGGCTCTTCAAAGCGCATCTCAAAGACGGGCTGGATGTAGAGGGTGCGGATCTCCTGCGGGCTGAGGGGACGCTTGAAGACGCGCACGTCGTCTATGTAGCCGTCAAAGCGATTGCCGCCGTAGGCGCGGCCCAGGTGGACCGTGCTCTTTCCCAGGAAGGCGTCGTGCCCCGTTTCGACGGCCGTGAGTTCGCCGTTCACGAAGATGGCCATCTCGCCGGTAGCCTTGTCGTAGCGGAAGGCGAGGTGATACCACCCGCCGGTCGCCAGCGTGATGTCGCTTTGGAGCCAGTTGCCGTAGAAGTTTATACGGGGGTGACCATCACGGACGCCCAGGAACAGCCCCTCGTTCGTCCTCTGCCGGTCCGTGCCCATGACCGTCCTGCTGTCGGAAAAGTCGTCCCCCTTGACCCAGGCGGAGACGGTGAAACTGCTGTCGTAAAGGCCCAGCGTTTCAGCGTCGGGGAGGGTCACCACGTCGTCGCTGCCGTCGAAATACAGGGCGTAGCCGAAAGCGCCGGGCTGCTGACGGGCCGGGCAACGGTCGCCGCTGCACGTGCCGTTGCGGGGCGGCAGGGCCCCGGAGTAGTCCAGGAAGGTGGTTGCGGTCACCGGTTCGTCCAGGCGCAGCCACAGTTCGGCGAAATTCGATTGCTCCCGCCGGTCGGTGATGAGCGCGCCGGCCACCTGGGTCAGGTCCATCCGGGCCGAGGGGGCCCCATCGCTTACCTGCACGTTGCCGGCCATCGTGGTCTGGCCCTGGGGCTCGAGGATGAAGGTGGTGAGCGGCACGTCGTCGGAGAGCAGGCCCGGAAAGTCGGTGCTCAGCAGGCCCTGAGCGTAGCGGCCCAGCAGTTGGTTTTCGACGGTGGCCTGGTAGTCCAGTTGGTCGCCGGGCCGGACGATGAGGTCGTTGGGGTTGTGGAGGCCGTCCCGGAGGCGTTGGACCTCGGCTTGCGAGAGCGCGTGGTCGAAGACGGCGACCTCGTCAATGGTGCCGACAAAGTAGAGGCCGACCTCGACGACCCCGGCGGCCAGGTCTTGCGCCACGGCCCAGGCCGAGTTGTCCAGGACGCCGTCAATGTAGAGCCTTCCCGTACCGTTCGCTTCCCGGACGCCGACCAGGTGATGCCAGTTGCCGTCGTTGATGGCCCGGCTCGAGGTCACTTGGAATCCATACCCGCCAGGGCCACGGGTGTACCAGCGTATGCGCCCATCACTCTGCATCTCCATAGAGTAGCCCGAACTCCTATCGGGTGGGAACTGGTCCAGGATGTAGAGGCCGCCGCGATGGTCGGTCTTGACCCAGGCGGCCACGGAGAAGGGGCCTGGTCCAGAGATAGAGGTGTGGGCTTCCACCGGCTGCGGGCCGGAGCCGTTGAACTGCACGGCATACCCGTATCTGCCCGCCACGCCGGCGGTGGGGCAACTTTCGCCGCTGCAGGTGCCGGCGTTCCCGTAGCCGGACGAGTCGGCGAAGGCGGTCGCGCCCGCCGGCTCTTCGAAGCGCAACAGCAGGCGGGGAGCAGCGGCCTCCAATACCTGCGAGGTGAGCGAGAGCACGTTGGGGCTCGAATAGGCGCGGGGGTTGAAGCCATAGGCCCTTTCCAAGAAGTCGGAGAGCGTGTCGCCGTCGGCGTCGGCGTCGAGGGGATCGGAGGTGACCCAGGTGGTGAGGGCGGAGCCGTCGGCAGCGAAGCCGTACACGATCTCCCAGCCGTCCAGTTCCTCCCCGTCGGTCAGACCGTCGCCGTCGGTGTCCGGGCGGCGGGGGTCAGTCTTCAGGCGGAATTCCTCGGCATCGCTCAGGCCGTCGCCGTCGGTGTCGTAGAGGGAGGGGTCGCTGCCCTCCTGGAGTTCGAACCGGTCCGAGAGGCCGTCGCCGTCGTAATCCCACATGCTGTCGTTGGGATCGGAGCCGCTGTCGGCCGGGTTGAGCAGGCCATCACCGTCGAAATCCTTCTGGCGGGGGAAGACGAGGGGCAAGCCCAGGGTGTTGGTCACGGTAGTGTCCTGGCCCCAGGCCAGGCTGTAGCCGCCGTCCTTGGGGACGGGGGCGTAGAAGCCGTCCAGCGTGGCGGGGAAGACGTCGTACTTGAGGTTCTGGCCCAGGTCAATGTGGTTGGTGGCCTTTTCCCAGCGGACATAGCAGATGGGGAATCCCGTAAGGGCCCAGCACTCCTGGGTGGGGATGGCGTACCCCTCGGCCAGATACAGCCTCACCGCGCGGTTGATGCCCGGTTCGTCCAGCCGCACACCGCTGCCGTCGGTAGCGACCTGGCGCACGATGAAGACTTTCTTGCCGTCCGTGGGGGTCCAATCCGTGATCTGCCCCAGGGAAAGGCTGTCATGGATGTCTTGCTCCACCGTCTGGTAGGTATACTCGAAGGTCGAAGACCGCAACATGAGCTGGTTGTACTGCCAGGCATAGATGGCGGCTTTCCAATCGGCGGGGATCTTGGAGAGGCCAATGGTGGTGGTGACGGTGGCCTGGACGGCGAGGGCGTTCCCCACCGAGATGCCCTTGGCCGGATCGAGGACGTTCTGCTGGAAGTTCTGGATGTCGAGGCGGTCGTCGGCTTCCATATCCACCATGATGTTGCTGGAGTAGATAGACCATTTGACGAACTCGGACATCAGCCCGCTGATGCCCTTGCAGAACCACTGGCCGACCTTGCCCTCCTCCCAGCCGAAGGCGGCGCAGAGGGCGGCGATCACGCCATCAATCAGGGCGATGACGGCGGCGATGATCTGCCCGACGACGGGGATCAGCGAGATGGCGAACATGATGACAGCCACAACGATGGTAGCGATGGTCCCGGCCAGCATGGCATTGAAGGCCAGGCTGCCAATCGTGACGCCGCTGGCGGCCCACATGGCGATGAACGCCCCCACGGCTGCCACTGCGCTGACGATCAGGCCGATGATGCCGGCCTTCTTGCTCGACTCGCTGACCGTATTGATGGCCTTGAGGCCCACGGCGAGGCGGCTCACGTTCAGTAGAAACACCCGGCCGTGGTCTATGACATCTTTGATCGCCATTCCCACGCTGACGACGGACATGACGACGCCGAGGGCCTGGCCGGCCGTCTCACCCTGGGCGGCCAGCGCCACCGTCACCCCCACAGTGAGGATCGCGCCGGCGGCCAACCCGCCGATCCTGGCCTTGCTCATGCGGGATAGTTTGGATGTGATGTTGCCCAACGTGGCCTTGATGGTGCTCCATCTCAGGGCGTGTCTCGTCATCTGCAGCGCCTCGCCCAGGTAGGAGTAGAGAGCAATCACCCTACCCATTGGCGTCTTCAAATCCGCCGCCAACCTTCGGAAACCCAAAGTCATCAATTCATCTAGCGTGTCTTCCAAATACAGCATATAGTCCTCGGCCAGGAAACTCACAACGATCCCTATGCCGCCTCTGCGGCCTCCTATATGCCGGGCCAGTCGGGATGCTTCCCGGGCCAGGGAGAGGTCCGATTCGCTGGCCTCCAGGTCCCACACGTGCTGCTCTCCAATGCGCACCATCCTCGTCACGCCCAGGAACATGGAGAGATAAAAGGAGCGGGCCAGGGCCGTCTGCCCGGCGGCTACGTAAACGCTCTGCATGTCGGCGGGGTCGCTCACCGGGAAGACGTCCTGGAGGCGCACCTGGAGGAGGTCCCAATACTCGTTGATGGGATAGGATTCCCACTGGCCGTTGCGGTAGCGGAAGGGAGCCCAGCTCAAGAAGGCCATCGTCATCTCGGGGGCGCCGGCCGGGTCCGCATTGACGGCCAGCCGAGCGCCGTGGAGGGTAGCCAAGCTGGCGTCGTCCAGGTTGACGCCACGATACCGCTCCTCGCGGGCGAAGAGCAGCGTGGGGGCGTCCGCTCGGGGTTGGCCGGCGTCCATAAAATAGGTGTTCAGGACATTGACCGTCTCGGTCATCATCACGGTAGCGATGTGGTCTCGGTCGGGGTAGGAGAAGTTTTCGACCTGCATCGTCGCCGTCACGGGGATACCCCAGCGGTCGGTGATGGTGGTGCTCGCGGTGATCTCGTCGGCGTCGAAACGGCTGGCGATGGTCGTGTCGCCGTACCGGGGGAAAATGGCGACATCGCGGACGCCGTTGCGGTCCTGGTCGCGTCCGGTGATAAAGACGGCCTCCAGCCCGTTCGCCAGCAGCCACAAGTGGTCGTCGAGGTTGGGGTTGTCATCGCCGTCCGGGTCTTCGAAGGCGATGGCGACATCCAGGCCGTGGTCTTCGCGCACGTCCAGGCCGGTGAGGACCCATTCGTCGGTGTAGGTGTGGACGGGCCGCTGTTGGTTCAACATCCAGTTGGCGATGTCGTCGCACCAGGTGGCGGCCTCCTCCTCACTTGTGCCCGGCGGTATGGGTTTGCAGGAGTCGGTGAGCATCATCACCAGCCAGACGACACGCACCTGGTGGGCCACGCCCCAGGTATCCGAACGGGGCCGGTAGACCATGCGGGCAGAGAAGGCCTCGCGCCCCCCGCCGGTTTCGTCGGCGACGACGTTCAGAGGGACGTAGACGAGGAGGGTGCCGTTGTTGTCCTTTTTACGCACCGAGATGCCGTATGCGTCCGTCTTGGCCTTGTCGAGCCACTCGTCCACCTCGGCGTTTTTGTCTCGGGTGGCGGGGGCGCCCGGCTTGACGGGCAGGTTGCCATAGCCGCCGTCGTAGGGGATGGTGATTTCGAGCATGGGCACCAAGCGCATGTCGCCGTTGGCGTCGCTGGCGGGGGGCGTGTCGCCGTTGGCCAGGGCGACGTCGGCGAAGGTCGAATCGTTGTCCCGGTGACGCTGTATCTGGCCTTCCTGGTCGCCGCTGGGCCAGTCCAGTACGTTCATCGCGTAGGTGAGGTGGGCGGCCTGGACGGGGCGGAGTTGAATGTCCACTATGACGGGGTAGCCTGGCTGGAGGCCATCCACCTGAAGTTCAAAGGCGCGGCCGGCATCGAAGGGCCTGCCGGGGTCCCCTATCTTCCTGGCGGGCGAAAGGTCCACCTGGTCCGAAACCCCGTCGCCATCGTTGTCCCGGTCGAAGAGATCAGGCGTGCCGTCGCCGTCGCTGTCCTTATCGCAGGGGGTGGTGTAAGGAGGGGAGCCGGCGGGTGGGAAGGTGCTCCAACATTCGTAGGTATCCGCGATGCCGTCCCCGTTGCTGTCCGGGTTGTTGGGGTCCGAGTACCACCGCTGCCCGCTGCCGACGGGGTATTCGAACCCCTGGACCTCGGTGGCGTCCGAGATGGCGTCGCCGTCGGTGTCGGGGTTCTCCGGGTCGGTGCCCAGGATCGTCTCCTGGGCGTAGGTCAGGCCGTCGTGGTCGGCGTCGCTATCGGGGTCGGGGGCGGGCGGGTCATCCGAGAGGGAGGTGGAGGCGGGAGGGATGGCGAGGGGCAGGTCGGCGGGTTGCGGTGAGGGCAGGGCGGGCTGTGCCTCGAGCGGGTCGCGGTGCGGGTCCCAATCGGAGGTCAGGATCTCCTGGAGAGCTTCACCTTCCGCCCGCGCTTCCTCCTGGCGTTGTCCCTGCGCCTCCCGCTCGGCCGCCAGGCGCTGCGAGAAGGCATAGACCCGGTGGCTCTGGAGCAGCGGCCCGACGACCATCGAGAACAGGATCACCAGGACAAAGGTGACATAGACCTGCCGGGAGCGGCGGTGGGCCAGGAGCAGCAGCAGCAGGCCGAGGAAGCCCCCCGCCATGCTGCCTTGCTGCACGGCTCGTTGCCGCTCCCGGGCGGAGCGCGGCAGGCCCAACGCGCCCGCCAGCCGGGTCAGGGGGCTGCGAGCTTCAAGGAGCGGCCCGAAGTTCCAGAAGTCGGTCTGGATGTCCGCCTCCACCCGCTCGCCGCTGCGCTGAGGCGGGTAGGCCAGGTGGACAACCAGGCGCAGGGGCAGGCCCCGGTCGTCGATCCACACCTCGCCCCGGCCGGTGGCCCGGCGAAACTGGTCCGAGACGGACAGGGTGAGCCCGGCGGGAAGTTCGCCGTTCTCCCGTAGGTAGTCCTCGAGTTGCCGACGCAGGTACTCGGCGAAGGCAGGACCGTCCAGGTCGAAACGGTAGCGGGTGAAGGTGATGCGCCGTTCGCTCCCGTCGGCGGGCGAGGGGAAGGTGCGGGTTTCGCGGCTCAGTTCGCGCACGTTGGTCGCCCCGGCCAGGTAGGCCATCAGGTCGCTGTCGGGGGCAAAGGCGCCTGTGAAGTCGTCTATCTCTTGCCAGGCCCCACCGATGGGGCGGCCGTAGGCGCGGTCGCCCTCAACGCGCACCTCGACGCCGTCGCGGAGGCCGACCAGGCTGCCGCCGCCTTTCCACAGGGTCAGGTACAGGGTGCGGTCGGGCACATTAGCCTGTCCTTCGATGTGCAGCGAATCCCGGCGGCTACTGCGGCCCACGTTGACCAGCGCCGGGGCGGGGTAAGTGGTCTGCACGATCTCGGTGGCAAAGTGGTATGTGCCGGCCTCTTGAGCGCGTCGCCAGGCGCTCTGCACCTCCTCAACAGGGGAGGGGGCGGGTATGGGACGTGAGGTGATACTGAGAGGCAGGATCAGGGAGAGGGTGATACCGTGAAGTATAAACAGCGTCCTTTTCGAGGGGAACCCCGCGCGGCCCGCTGAACGTCTCCGGCCGGTCCCCCCCGGCCGGGCAGAGGTGGGGGGGCTCCTGAAACGATACGCCTCCGAGGATGGGCTCTGGGGGCAGGTCTTGAGGGATCTAATCCGTAGTAGGGGCCCCCGGCAGATGGTGCTCAGGACCGACACGGCCAGCAGAAGCGCAGCAGCCAACCTGCAGATGACCCACCCGAGCATTCTCGTCCTCCCTGCAGGTGTGGGGGCACCAGCCTACCACCCACTGACTTGATAGGGAACCTCTGGGGTCCTAGGAGCTGGCCTAGGGAGGGCGGCGGGTGTCCGCTTGCTGTGCCCTACGGGGTGACTCTGCAGGGGCCTGCGCCTCCTGATCTGATGTGAGCCTACAATAAGGGAGTGCGGACCTTTTTGCCCGTACCTCGTTCCGAGTCCGCCGTGGCCTCAAGGCCCCCATCTTCGGGTTGAAAACGTCTTTTCTCCTAACATTATAGTCGAAACAGCAACTTGGGCAACTCCGGTGATTTCCGGTGATAACCCATAAGTCGCCGCCGGGCGCTGAACCGCCCGGCTGAGAGGGGGAGAGCTCCCCTCCGGGGGCCGCGAGACAGCCCGTTAGGGCTTTGCTCCCCTCAGCCCGGACCTTTCAGGTCCAGGCGGGCCGGGCGGATCCCCGAGATGCGGGCAATCACCGGCGGTGATTGCTCGCGTGTTCACAGGGGCCTATCTGGGGCATTCCCGGAGCCCTTATATCTGGCCGTTGAGGGGGCATCGAGGCCGACAGATTACCCACCGGACACTTTGGGGATACTTTTCGCCGCCTCGCCGGACTGGAACGTCTGGGTTCAGCGAGCAAAGCCCCTCGGGCTGACCCGTCGCCTCGCCGACCCGCCGCTGTCCTCCTGGGTTTTCGTTCGCGGCGAGTCCGCGACTCGCCTGCATCGGCAGGGGAAATGGAGAAAGTCAGGTGCGACGCACCTTCCAGGGCGCGTCGCACCTGCTCCCATCGGGTGTGTGCCCATCGGGGGCAAGGGGTCTGGGGGCTACGGACGGACGACCAGCGGCAGGAAGACCCGGTGCTGGTCGGCGACCAGGGCGATGGACGGCGAGGTGAAGACGACGCTGCCCGAGGCCACAGAGAAGTGGTGAGGACCGGCCGTCCTGAAGGTCAGGCTGAAGCTCTTGCGCCCATCCGACCAGCCGCTCCCGTCGTCCGTCGGCAGCGTCGCCTGGGGGTCCGTCGCCGTGAAGGTCACAGGACCGCTGAAGTCGGTCTTCCGGTTGCCGAAGATGTCGTAGGCCGTCACCGTCACCGAGAGGGGAACGCCCACGGTCCAGGTGACCGGCCAGGTGGCCTCCAGACGACCCAGGGCGGCCGGCCCCACGTGGATGGTCCCGCTGGTGGCGGTGATGGTCCCATCGGTGACGGAGAGGTGGCGCTCCCCCGCCGTGCGCAGGACGAAGCCGCTGCCGTCGAAGGCGTGTCGTCCGGCGTCGGCCGGCGTGAAAGTGTAGGGCAGGCCGACCGTGTAGGGGAGCGTCGCCTGGGGGTCGTCGGCGGCGAAGTAGACGGTGCCTGTGAAGTCGTCCTTCACGTTGCCCCAGGCGTCCCGCACCGTGACGGTGATCACGCCGCTCCAGGACTGGCCGGCCGTCACCTGGGTCGGGTAGCCGCTCAGTTCGAAGGTCACGGCGCTCCCCGGACGGAAGGTGACCGTCGTCGTCCCCTGGGCATTGCCGGCCGTGGCGGTGATGGTGGCGGTCTGGGCGGTGGTGCCGGCGGTGAGGACCGCCGTCGCCTGGCCGTTGGTCGTTGTCGTCGTGTAGGGACTGCCGGGGAGCGAGCCGGCGCTGGTGGTGAAGGTCACCACCGTCCCGTCGGCCACGGCGTTGCCGTGCTGGTCGGTGACGGTCGCCGTGAGGGTTGCGGTGGAGGTGCCGTCGGCGGTGATGGCGGCGGGCGATGCCGTTAGCGTGAGGGTGACGGGCGGCCCCGGCGCGAAGGTGACCGTCGTCGTCCCCTGGGCGCTGCCGGCGGTGGCGGTGATGGTGGCGGTCTGAGCGGTGGTGCTGGCGGTGAGGACCGCCGTCGCCTGGCCGCTGCTCGTTGTCGTCGTGTAGGGGCTGCCGGGGAGCGAGCCAGCGCTGGCCGTGAAGGTGACCACCGTTCCATCGGGCACCGGGTTGCCGTGCCGATCCGTCACCGTCGCCGTCAGCGTCGTCGTCGAGGTGCCGTCGGCCACGATGCTGGTGGGCGATGCGGAGAGGGTGAGGGTGGCAGGCACGCCGGAGGCGAAGGTGACGTTGGTCGTCCCCTGGGCGCTGCCGGCGGTGGCGGTGATGGTGGCGGTCTGGGCGGTGGTGCTGGCGGTGAGGACCGCCGTCGCCCGGCCGCTGCTCGTCGTCGTCGTGTAGGGGCTGCCGGGGAGCGAGCCGGCGCTGGTGGTGAAGGTGACCACCGTCCCGTCGGCCACGGCGTTGCCGTGCTGGTCGGTGACGGTCGCGGTCAGGACGGTGGTGGCCTCGCCGTCGGCTTCGATGGTGTCCGGCACGGCGACCAGCGTCACCGTGTAGGGAGCGCCGGGCCGGAAGGTGACCGTCGTCGTGTCCTGGACGCTGCCGGCGGTGGCGGTGATGGTGGCGGTCTGAGCGGTGGTGCCGGCGGTGAGGACCGCCGTCGCCCGGCCGCTGCTCGTTGTCGTCGTGTAGGGGCTGCCGAGGAGCGAGCCGGCGCTGGTGGTGAAGGTCACCACCGTGCCGTCGGCCACGGCGTTGTTGTGGGCGTCCACCACCGTCGCCGTCAGCGTCGAGGTGCTGACACCGTCGGCCTCGATGGAGGTGGGGTTCGCCGTCAGCGTGAGGGTGACGGGCGGCCCCGGCGCAAAGGTGACGTTGGTCGTCCCCTGGGCGCTGCCGGCGGTGGCGGTGATGGTGGCGGTCTGGGCGGTGGTGCTGGCGGTGAGGACCGCCGTTGCCTGGCCGCTGGTGGTCGTCGTCGTGTAGGGGCTGCCGAGGAGCGAGCCGGCGCTGGTGGTGAAGGTCACCACTGTCCCGTCGGCCACAGGCCGGCCCCCGCTATCGGTCACCGTGGCGGTGATGGTGGAGGTGGAGGTGCCGTCGGCGATGATGGTGTCGGGCACCGCCGTCAGCGTGAGGCTGGCCGGTGGGCCGGCGAAGGTGACGGTGACCGTCCCCTGGGCGCTGCCCGCCGTCGCCGTCACCACCGAGGTGCCGGGGGCGAGGCTGGAGGTCAACACCGCCGTCGCCTGGCCGCTGCTCGTCGTCGTCGTGTAAGGCGCGATGCTCCCCAGGCTGGCCGTGAAGGTGACGACGGTCCCATCGGCCACCGGCCCGCCCTGGCTGTCGGTCACCGTGGCGGTGATGGTGGAGGTGGCCGCGCCGCCGGCCGCGATGCTCTGGGGGGAGGCCGTCAGGGTGACGGTAGCCGGGCTCCTGGCGAAGGTGACCGTCGTCGTGTCCTGGGCGCTGCCGGCGGTGGCGGTGATGGTGGCGGTCTGAGCGGTGGTGCTGGCGGTGAGGACCGCCGTCGCCTGGCCGCTGCTCGTTGTCGTCGTGTAGGGGCTGCCGGGGAGCGAGCCGGCGCTGGTGGTGAAGGTGACCACCGTGCCGTCGGCCACGGCGTTGCCGTGGGCGTCCACCACCGTCGCCGTCAGCGTCGAGGTGCTGACGCCGTCGGCCTCGATGGAGGTGGGGTTCGCCGTCAGCGTGAGGGTGACGGGCGGCCCCGGCGCAAAGGTGACGTTGGTCGTCCCCTGGGCGCTGCCTGCCGTCGCCGTCACCACCGAGGTGCCGGTGGTGGTCGTGGCGGTGAGGATCGCCGTCGCCTCCCCGTTGGTCGTCGTCGTCGTGTAGGGCGCGATGCTCCCCAGGCCGGCCGTGAAGGTGACGACGGTCCCATCGGCCACCCGGTTGTTGTAGGCGTCGGTCACCGTGGCGGTGATGGTGGAGGTGGAGGTCCCGTCGGCGGTGATGGTGTCGGGCACCGCCGTCAGGGCCACGGTGTCCGGGCTGCCCGGCGTCACCGTAATCACCCCGGTCAGGCCGTCGGTCAGGCCGCTCACGTAGGCCAGGACCTGGGTGGTGCCAACCCCCCGGGCGTGGAAGGTGGCGTAGGTGGACGTGTTGCTGGAGGAGGTCGGCCATAGGTCGCTGCGGGCCACGCTGCCGGTGGTGTTGGTCAGCGTCCAGTGGGCGGCCACGTTCTCCACGGGGCGTCCGCTGGCATCCCGACTGATGGCGTACATCTGCAGGGAGAGGCCGGCCGTGATCACCTGGGAGGGAATGGGGCTCCCCGTCCCGTCCGGCTGATCCTCGATGGAGATGTGGTCGGGCTGACCGGTGGCCCAGACCTGCTTCGTGCGGGTCAACCGGCTGTCCTCCACCGAGAGGGAGGTGTCCCGCGCCCGGTCCTCGTTCAGGCTGTCGGCGTCGGGGTCGAAGGAGAGGTAGAAGGCGGCGGGAGATTGGCTGGTGGCGTTGGCGGTCATCTCGGCCACGACGAAGAAGGTGACTGTGCTGCCGGCCGCGATCTGGACCCGGCTATCCCCGTCGGTGTAGGTGATGGTCTGGGTGCCGGTGACCAGGGAGAGGGCGGTGACGGTGACGACGGGCGTGTCCTGGGTGGCCTCCCACGTGCCGTCCCCGTCGTCCCGGTAGACGTAGAGGGTTTCGATCAGGTTGTTGGCCGCCGTCGTCGTCAGCGGCGTGCCCGGCGTCAGCTCGAAGTGGAGGTCCCAGCGGACCAACTCGGCGTCGTGGTCGGTGGTCAGGCCGTTGTGCCGGACGGCGATCCGCATCAGGTCCTCCCGCTGGCCCTGGGGGACGCCCAGGGGGGCGCTGTCCTCGACCTGGTAGGCCACCTGGCCCCGGATGTTGCGCCAGGCGACCACCTCGTGCGTGCCGCCGTAGGAGGCGGTGTCGGCACCGGCGGCCACGATGTCCAGGTCGCCGTCCAGGTCCAGGTCGCCCAGGGCGATGGAGAGCAGGTCGGCTCGACCGGTCTGGTTGTTGTAGACGGTGTAGTACCCGACGTCGTGGCGTACCCAGGAGGTGTCGGTCACCACCGTGCCAAAGGGGGTGCCGCTGTTCTCCCAGGCGATGGCCTCGTAGACCTCGCCGCCGCCGCTGGCGGAGACCAGGTCCGGGTCGCCGTCGCCGTCCAGGTCCCCCGTGTCCACGCTGTAGGCGTGGGCGTTCATCCAGGGGACGGTGCTGCCCACGTAGACGGCGGTATCCTGCCATAGTTCACCGCTGAAGGGGGTGCCGTCGTTCTCCCAGACCTCCAGTTGGAAGTCGCCCTCGATGTGGTAGGCGGCCACGATGTCCAGGTCGCCGTCGGTGTCCAGGTCGGCCAGGGAGAGGTCGTAGACGGTCGCGCCCCAGTAGCCGTGGTAGCGGCTCTGGAGGGTCACCGTGACCGGATCGCGCCCCACGTTGACGCCGGACCAGGGGCCGCCGAAGGGGTCACCGTTGTTGCGGAAGGCCTGGATCTGGTAGGCATCGTCCCACTGGTCCTGGGGGACCGGGTTGGAAGCGGTGCCCTCGGGGTCGGCCCGGTTGAGGCCGGCCACCACGTCGGGCCGCCCGTCGTTGTCCAGGTCCCCGATGACCACCGTGTGGACGGTGTAGGTGATGGCGGCCACGTCGGTGGTGGCCCACCCCCCGCTGAAGGGGGTGCCGTCGTTCCGCCAGGCGATCAGCTTGTGCTCCGCGCTCTCCCGGGGGTAGAGGTCGCCGTTGCCGGAGACGATGTCCGGCCATCCGTCGCCGTCCAGGTCCGCCACGGCCAGCGCCCGGACGGGATCGCTGGCGTAGCTGCCGATGGCGTTGGAACTGCTCCAGGGAGCGTCGAAGGGGGTCCCGTCGTTCTCCCAGACGGTGATGTAGGGGCTGCTCTGCTCCCCGACCACCAGGTCCGGGTCGCCGTCCCCGTCCAGGTCCTGGGCGACGATGGTGTGGGCCGTGCTGCCCAGGGCACCGATGTCGTGGCGGGTCCAGGTCCCGGTGAAGGGGGTATCGGCTCCCGGCGCGGTGAGGGGGTTCTCCCAGGCGATGATCTCGTAGCTCTCGTCGTCGGTGGTGGCGGTGACGATGTCCAGGTCGCCGTCACCGTCCAGGTCCACCAGGATCAGCTCGTTCACGTCGGCGTTGCTGGCGACGGCCCCGATGTCGGTCCGCTGCTCGTCGAAGGCGAGTCGCCGGTGGATGGCGCTGTTTGCCACCGTCTGGAGCTCATCGGCGGCGCTGCTGGCCTGACCGTAGGCGACGTCGGCGTCTCCGTCGTTGTCGAAGTCGGCGGCGACGACGGTGTGGATGGCCGCGTCGCTGGTGTCGAGGGCGGTGGCGCTCCAGGGAGCATCGAAGGGGCCGTTCTCCCCCGGTCCCACCAGCGGGTTCTGCCAGGACTGGAGGGCGTTGGTCGTCGTCCCGGCCCCGCTGAGGAGGTCATCGTCCCCGTCCAGGTCCAGGTCGGCGGCGAAGAGGGCGTTGACGGCGGCGGGGGCCGTTCCCACCGTCCCGCTGATCCAGCCGCTGGCGAAGGGGGTGCTGCCGGGGTTGCGCCAGAGGCGGAGCTGGCCGGTCTCCTCGCCCGAGGCGAGGTCTGGGTCTCCATCGTGGTCCCAGTCGGCGACGGCGAGGGCGAGGCCGTCACCGCCCAGGCCGCTCAGGGTCTGGGTCGTGGTCCAAGCGGCGGCGAAGGGGGTGCCGGGGTTGCGCCAGAGGCGGAGGGCGTCGGTGCTGCCCCCGCTGATGGTGACGATGTCCAGGTAGCCGTCCCGGTCTAGGTCGGTCAGGGCCAGGTCGTAGATGGGGTCTCCACCGCCCCCCATCGTCAGGGGAGCGCCGAAGGGGGTGGTGAAGGGGGCGGTGGGAGTGAGGGGGCTCTGCCAGAGGTAGAGGGTGCCGCTGATGTCGGCGGCCACCACGTCCGGCGCACCGTCCCGGTCCAGGTCACCGACGACCACGGCGGTCAGGTCGGCGCTCAGGGTGTTGGTGAGGGTGTTGCTGACCGTCCAGGTGTTGGTGAAGGGGGCCGTGGGGTTCTTCCAGAGCTTCACCTCGTTGTTGCCGCTGCCGCTGGCGGTGACGGTGACCAGGTCGTCCCAGCCGTCCCGGTCCAGGTCGGCGGCGGCCAGGTCCTGGATGGTGGCGGCGGCGGTGCCCACGGTGGTGCTGATGGGCCAGCCGCTGAGGGGGGAGCCGTCGTTGCGGCGGGCCTTCAGGTCGGCGCCATCGCCGTGGGCCAGGTCCAGCCGGCCATCGCGGTCCAGGTCGGCCACGGCCAAGGTGAGGAGGTCGTTGCCGATGCCGGCACCGGCCGTGGCCGGGTCGAAGGTGTGGGTGTCGCCGGTGATCGGCGGGGTGGCCTGGGCCGGGGTGGGGAGCAACAGGGAGAGCAGGAGGGTGAAGAGAACCAACCGGTGCATGGATCGGATCCAACGGGAAGAGGCCATCGCCGCTACACTCCTCGTTTGTCGGGTCGCTTGGATAAAGCGCTCAGAAGTCCTCTCGTTCAAGACCAGGGTAAACCAGTACTGATTGTAGGCGGGGAATGTTGGAAAGCGGTCAAGGTCCCATTAAAAAGAGGATAGAAAGCAAGAGAGGGGAGCCATCAGGCTCCCCTCCCGCTATGGTCCGCCCGTTAGGGGATCGGCGGTCAGCCGATGTCTACTCAAGCACCTGCAGCCCGCCGGGAACGGCTTCGGTTGCCTCCTCGGGGGTGGGTGTAGGCGTGGGCTCGCGGCCCAGGGCGACGCCCTCGTAAGAGGTCACGGGCTCTCCGCCGACGGAAGCCTCGCCTCGGTAGCCGGTTCCTGCCGGGATCAGCTTGCCGATGATGACGTTCTCCTTGAGCCCTCGCAGCGGATCGGTTGCCCCTTCGATGGCGGCGCCAGCCAGGACGGTGATGGTGTGCTGGAAGGAAGCGGCCGAGAGGAAGCTCTCGGTGTTCAGCGCTGCCTTGGTGATTCCCAGCAGCACCTGGCGGGCTTTGGCCGGCCGACCGCCCTGGGCGATGATCTCCTCGTTCTCTCGGGCCAGCTTGAGCCGGTCCACCAGGTCCCCCGGCAGGTACTCGGTGTCCCCGGAGTTCATGATCTGTACTTTGCTCATCATCTTGCGGATGATGATCTCGAAGTGCTTGTCGTTGATGTGGACGCCCTGGGAGCGATAGGTCTTCTGGACCTCGCTCAGCAGGTAGAACTGGGTCGCTTCGGGGCCGAGGATGTTGAGGATGCGGTGCGGGTTCTTGGACCCCTCGATCAAGGCATCGCCGGGTTCGATGCGGTCCCCTTCTTTGACCAGCAGGCGGGCGGCCGAGGGGATCTCGTACTCGTACTCGGTGCGCGTCTCGTGGAGGACGAGGACCCGGCCGTTCTTGATCCGCACACGGCCTCCCCGCTCGGCGTGGATCTCCTCATCGCCCCGCTTGGCGATCAGTGCCCCGGCCTTGATCTCCTGGCCGTCCTCAACCCGCAGGGCCCAGTTGCCGGGGACGGTGTACTCGTCCGTCTCGATCTGGCTATCCACCACCAGCACTTTGCGCTGGCCGTCGGCACCTCGGAGGATGTGGACGGTGCCGCCGATGTCGGAGATGATCGCCTCACCCTTGGGCTGGCGGCGGGCTTCGAAGAGCTCTTCCACGCGGGGGAGACCGTGGGTGATGTCGGAGGTGCCGGCCACGCCGCCGGTGTGGAAGGTGCGCAGGGTGAGCTGGGTGCCCGGCTCGCCGATGGACTGGGCGGCCACGATGCCGACGGCAGCCCCGATCTCCACCATCTTGCCCCGCCCCAGGTCTCGACCGTAGCAAAGGGCACAGATGCCGAACTCCAGTTGGCAAGTCATCGGTGAGCGGACGTAGACCTCTTCGATACCCAGTTTTTCGATGAGGGCGGCGTGTTCCTCCTCAATCATCTCGTTGCGGTCTACGATGATCTCCCCCGTCTCCGGGTTGGCGATGGGAGCAGCGGCCATCCGTCCGATCAACCGCTCGTACATCGTCTGACCGCCCATCGCCTCGGAGTCGGCGCGCCGGATCCAGATGCCGGTCTGGGTGCCGCAGTCCCAAGCGTTGATGATGACGTCCTGAGCCACGTCCACCAGGCGGCGGGTCAGGTAGCCGGCGTCGGCTGTGCGCAGCGCGGTGTCGGCCAGCCCCTTGCGGGCCCCGTGGGTGGAGATGAAGTACTCCAGGGCCGAGAGCCCCTCCCGGAAGCTGGAGCGGATGGGTAGGGCGATGATGCGGCCCGAAGGATCGGCCATCAGACCGCGCATGCCGGCCAGCTGGCTGATGGGCTGGAAGCCGCCCTTGGTCGCCCCAGAAGAGGCCATCACGTGGATGGAGCCGGTGGGGTCCATCACCCGGGCCACCGCCTCGGCCACCCGATCGCGGGCGCGGGTCCACAGTTCGATGGTCTTGGAGTACTGCTCTTCGGTGGTGAGCAACCCACGCCGGTACTGGCGTTCCACTCGGGCCACTTGGGCTGAGGTTTCCTCTAGGATCTGCTGCTTCTCCTCCGGCACCGTCAGGTCGGAGATGGCGATGGTGACGCCGGAGCGGGTGGCGAACTTGAAGCCCAGGTCCTTCACGGCATCCACGAACTCGGTGGTCGCCTCCGGCCCCAGCTTCTGGTAGCAGGCGGCTACCAACTGCTGCAGCCCGCCCTTGTCCAGCACCCGGTTGACGAAGCGGAGTTCGGGGGGGAGGACCTGGTTGAAGAGGACCCGCCCCACAGTGGTCTCGATGAGCCGCCGTCGGGGCTTGCCATCTTCATAGGGCTCGCCCTCTTCGTCGTAGTAGGTCTCAGTGAGGATCTGGATGGATGCGTGGAGGTCCACCACCTTCAGTTCGTAGGCCAGGGCCACTTCCTCCATATCCGCGAAGACCTTGCTGGTCTTCGGGCCGTCCGGCGTTTCCATCGTCAGGTAGTAGACCCCCAGGACCATGTCCTTGGTTGGCCCGACGATGGGGGCCCCATCGGCCGGCTTCAGAAGGTTCTTGGTGGAGAGCATCAGCTTGCGGGCCTCCTCCACCGCCTTGGCGGAGAGGGGGACGTGGACCGCCATCTGATCGCCGTCGAAGTCGGCGTTGAAGGCGGTGCAGACCAGCGGGTGGATCTGGATCGCCTTGCCCTCGATGAGCACCGGCTCGAAGGCTTGGATGCCCAATCGGTGCAGGGTAGGAGCCCGGTTGAGCAGGACGGGCCGGTCCTTGATGACTTCCTCTAATACCTCCCAGACCTCTGGGCGCTGGCGCTCGATGAGCCGCTTGGCTCCCTTGACGTTGCTGGCGAAGTTGCGCCGGACCAGCTCGGCGATGACGAAGGGGCGGTAGAGCTCCAGGGCCATCTCCTTGGGCAGGCCGCACTGGTGAAGCTTGAGCTTGGGGCCAATGACGATGACGGAGCGGCCCGAGTAGTCTACCCGCTTGCCCAGCAGGTTGCGCCGGAAGCGGCCCTTCTTCCCCTTCAGCATATCGGAGAGGGACTTGAGCTCGCGCCGGCCTCGGCGGGAGAGGGCCCGTCCCCGCTGGCTGTTGTCAATCAGCGAGTCCACGGCCTCCTGGAGCATCCGCTTCTCGTTGCGGACGATGACGTCGGGGGCACCCAGCTCCAGGAGCCGCTTCAGCCGGTTGTTGCGGTTGATGACGCGCCGGTAGAGGTCGTTCAGGTCCGAGGTGGCAAAGCGGCCACCGTCCAACTGCACCATCGGGCGCAGGTCCGGTGGGATGACGGGCAGGACGGTCAGGATCATCCACTCAGGCCGGTTGCCCGATTTGCGCAGGGCTTCGACCACGCGCAGTTGCTTGACCGCCTTCTTGGTGCGCTGCTTGGACTTGGAGGTGCGGATCTCCCGCCAGAGCTCCTCGGCCATCTTGTCCAGGTCAATGTTGGAGAGGATTTCGTAGAAGGCCTCGGCCCCCATCCCCGCCTTGAAGACCTGGCCCCACTTGCTCTTGAGGGCCCGATACTGGCTTTCGTTGAGAAAGTCCTTCTGGGAGAGGTTGAGGAGCTCCTCCCGGTCCTGGTTGATGCGGGCCTGGAGGGCTTCGATCTCTTGAGCCAGGCGGATCTCGACCCGCTCGATCTGGTCGGCAGCGCCGGCCCGCCACTGCTCGATCTCCCGCTGGATGCGGGCCTGTTCCCGCTCTTGCTCCGTCCTGATCTCGGCTTCCACCTCGGCCAGCTTGTCCTGGACGGTCTCCTGGAGGCGCACCAGGTGTTCTCGCCCGATCACCTCCCCTTTTTGGACGATCACCGTGCCGGTGGGACCGAAGATGAGCGCGGTCCGGGCCGGTTTCCCCTGTTGATCGTTGATGCGGGCTTCGATGCGCTGGGCTTCCTTCATCAGGGGATCCATCGCCTGGTTCAGCGCTTCCTCGAAGCGGGCTTTCACCTCTTTCAAGCGTGCTTCTCGGGTCGAGACCTCCTGGTCCAATCGGGTCTCGATGGCAGCAATGGTCTCGCGGGCCGCCTGTTCCAGTTCCTCCTTGCGCTTCTGGAACTCCTCGTCGAGGCGCTTGAGGGCTTTCTGGCGGGCCTCTTCGTCCACGTGGGTGATGATGTACTGGGCGAAGTAGAGAACGCGGTCGAGGTTGCGCTTGGAGATGTCCAGGAGGATGCCCAGGTAGCTGGGCACGCGACGGACATACCAGACGTGAGCGACGGGGGCGGCCAGTTCGATGTGGCCCATCCGCTCACGCCGTACGGAGGCTTTGGTGATCTCTACTCCACACTTCTCACAGATGATGCCTCGATACCGGACGTTCTTGTACTTTCCGCAGTAACACTGCCAGTCCCTGGTCGGTCCGAAGATTGCTTCGCAGAAGAGCCCATCCTTCTCCGGTCGCAGTCGCCGATAGTTGATCGTCTCCGGCTTTGTCACCTCCCCGTAAGACCAAGACCGAATCTGTTCCGGTGACGCCAGACTGATCCGTAGAGCCTTGAAGTCTTTCGCCTCCACACTCGCCTCCCCGTGTATAGCGTACAGACAAGCAGAAAGAAGCGCTTGAGAGCACCTCTCAGCGCTTCAGCCGACGACTCGTTTCCATAAAGGTCATAAGGCCTCGGTGCCTCCCTATGGAGAAAGGACGAATCGCTCCCTGGCCTCTGGAGGAATTCTTGGTAATTATACCCTGTTCCCTCCTTTCGGTCAAGGCCCCACTGCTGAACTCAACTCGGGATAGTCACGAAGGGGGTTCATCACTGCTTCAGCAAGACCCAGATTCCCGAGGTCTCCGTGAGGCGATCTTCGCCTTGGGATGCCCCCGCAAAGGCGAGTCCGTTGCCCCTCGGGCCGCTTTTTAGATCTCGGGAATCTCCACGGTTAAGGCATTGAAAAGCCCTTGCCGGTGGTTGCGTTTCGTTCCGTTCCATGCTATAATCGCTCAAACTCCATTCGAAGCTCCCTTGGGAAGCAGAGCTATCGTAGAGTTCTACAAGCGGTCCTCCCGCCGTTGCCTCTCTGGGGAGCTCCTGAATGCTTAAAGGAGGTAGAACGATGTAGCCCGAAGACACAGGTGGTGGTCGTCCGTTGCCAGTGGAGCAGGATGACAAGTTTGGGAGATTGGGGAATTACCGTTGCTTTGTTGCTGTAGATGTTGGATCACAGGAGGTAGGCTTATGCGCAGGTCCTATTTTCTCATCGCAGCCCTCGTCGTCGTCGTTGGACTCCTCGCGGCCTGCGGCGGGGGGGGTGGGGCTCCCGTCCCGATGCAGACGTTTGAGGGAAGTACCTTCACCATTGAGTATCCTAAGGATTGGAAGCAGAACAGCATGGACTTCCTTGGGATAACGATGGCCCTCTTCTCTGCCCGTCAGTTGAGCATGGAAGACCTGCAGGGGATGGACTTCGAGACGATGGCCGCTGAGGATCCCATCGCTATCGTGATGCTGGTTCCTGCGGAGATGGCCAGCGATATGGGCTTTGAGGACATTGACCAGGCCCTCGGCGAAGTTGTCCCTGGTCAGGACGAGAATGTGGAAATCATTAAGCAAGAGGATACGAGCCTGGGGGACGCTAAGGGGAAGCTGGTCATTGCCAAGGGCGACATTCCCGATGTGGGATCGGTGGGTCTCCACCTGGCCATCGCCAAGCGGGACGATAATAGCGTGATCGTTCTGATGGGGGTCTCACCGGGGAAGTCTCAGGATCAGAACTTGAAGATCTTCGAGTACATGCACAAGAGCTTCAAGTTCAAGAAGGCGGAGAAGTAGGCAGACCGTTGGAATGGCCAGCCCCTTGGGTGGATGTCACCTGAGTTTCCGGCTTCAGAGCTGTACAAAGCGGGCTTTCCCCTGGGGAGAGCCCGCTTTGGTTTGTCCTGTACCTACCCTGGAGGTCCGGTAGGCGATTTAGCGCCGTAACGCATGCTGACAATAGGTGTCAGCGGTTCACGAGGAGGAAAGAGCCTGGCTGATGGACGTCCACTCTTCCAGGCTTAGGGTCTCTGCCCTGCGCCGGGGATCTATGCCAGCTTGGTGCAGGGCGGTTTCAATCTCCTCTTTGGGCCGGGCCAGCCCACCGCTGAGGGCGTTGCGCAGTTGCTTGCGGCGTTGGGAGAAGCCTGCTTGAACCACCCGGAAGAAGAAGCGGACATCAGCCACTTCGACTATAGGCTGCCGATGGGCTCGGACGCGCACCACGGCGGACTCCACCTTGGGCGGCGGGTAGAAAGCCCCGGGCTTCAGCCGGGCGATGATCTCCGGTTCTCCGTAGAACTGGACAGCTACGGCCAGGCTGCTCATCCGTCCGGGACGGGCTGTGATGCGTTCGGCCACGTCCCGCTGCAACGTCAGCACCATCAGCGTCGGTTTGTGGGGGGCTTCCATCAGATAGCGCAGCAGAGGGGAGGTGATGAAGTAGGGGATGTTGGCCACGACCTTGTAGGATAGCGGGGGAGGGGGCTCGCCGGAGGGCTGTCCGGACGGACGGAGCGGGGCGAAGAGGTCCTCCAACCGGAAGGCGAAGATGTCGCCCTCGACCAAATGGACATTGGGAAAGTCGGCCAACGACTGCCGCAGGATGGCGACCAATCGGGGGTCAATCTCGACGGCGACCACCTGTCCGGCTGCTTCGGCTAGGGCGCGGGTCAGTGTGCCCAGCCCTGCTCCCACCTCCAGAACCCAGTCCTCGGTGGTCAGTTCAGCGGCTTCGACGATGCGAGCCAGGGCTTTCTCGTCCACCAGGAAGTTCTGCCCCAGGCTTCGCCGAGGGTGCACGCCATACTGGCGCAGGAGCGCCTTGATCGCTGCCCGTCCTCCGCCCTTCCCCTTCGCTGGCGAGGTCATGGCCGCAGGACGTATCGGATCTTGTCGGGCACCGGTGTGAGCAGGTAAACATCCACCCAGCGGTACCAGAGCACCAGGTTGTCCTCGTCGTAGCCCAGGTCAATCCGGCGCCCCTTGATGGCCCCTCCCGTGTCGGCAGCCAGTCCGATCCCGTACCCTGGCACGTAGACGCGGCTACCTAGGCTGATCACGCGGGGGTCTACGGCGACGATCCCCTTGCGCATCTTGAGACCCGTTGCTGTGATTCCATAGCGGGGATGGTCCCGAGACTTGCCCGCTGTGGCGGCTGTGTAGGAGGTGGCCAGCATCCGGATGACCCGCCAGTACTCCACCGGCCCTTCCGGCGTCTCCAACGTGCGCACGACGATCTTGGTGCCGTAGCTGTAGACTCTGGGCTGGGGGGGACGAACCACCCGCTCACTCTCCACCGTGCGGCTGACCTCCTGACCGTTTTCGTAGCGAACACGGATCCGTCGTTCGTAGACACCGGGTTGGCCTTCCTGGGCCAGCCGCTGCTGATCCAACTCCAGCTCTGGGTCCGGCTGCCAGGTGGTCTCAAAGGGGATCGGCTCCTGCTGTACCAACACGTCTTCTTGGACTCGGATCACCTGGATCGTTTGGCCCGCTCCCAGAGGGGTGTCCAGAGAGGGCACGGTGTAATCCAGCCCCTGCAGAGAGATCCGTAAGTCCGCCAGCACTTCGCTCACCGTCTTCCGGTGGGTCCGGGTGCGTATCTGGCGGCCATCCACCTGGATGGTCACGGGCACCGAGAGGTCTAGGTAGATGTTGGTGCCAGCCTGGACCGGCGCGGAGAGGGGGGGGCGGACGCTGTCGGCCAGGTAGAGGGTGATACCGGCCTGCCGAAGGGCTTCGCCCACCGTCGTCGCTGTGGTCTGGAGCGTCAGGGGGGGAGCGCCGCTCCTGTGGATGGTGACGGGGACGGCCCGCTGGATGATCAGGTGGGTTGGGGAAGGGCTATCGCCAGGGCTTGAGGCGCGTATAGGAGAGGCGGGGTTGACGATGAGGCGGTCATAAGGCCCCAAGGTCAGGCCCGCCTCGGCCAAGATGGCCTGGGGGGTCCGCTGATGGGTGTAGACCTGCCAACGCTCTCCATCGGCCTCGAGAGTAACCGCCCCTGCCCGCTGGATGCGGATGGTCCTCTCGGGTCCCAGCAGGGCCTCTCGCGGTGGCTCCACGAGGTCTTCAGGGCGTAGGGCGATGCCGGCCTCCCGTAGCACGGCTTCCACCTGCCGCTGGCGGGTATGGACGGTGATCACCTGACCGTCTAGGTAGATGCGCACCGAGGGGCGGCGGGAGAGATAGCCGACCGTCAGCAGACTGCTCAGGAGGAAGATGACCAGAAAGGCGAGGCTGGCTCGATAGCTTTCTTTTGCCCGAATCATTGCGGGCATCCACCACGTCTTTCGAAAGCGCACCGGGCCCCCATTGGCTCTTGTGAGAGGGAAAGAGGTGGTGGTCGTGCACCCCCTGTCGAACCGGCCCTCAGCGACTTACCCGGACCTTTCGGCTCTGGCCAGGCACCCCTGCGGCACCCGGAGGGGACTCCTTACCGTTGCTTCCTCTCGGACCTGGCGGGGTTCGGAGGCCTCCGCCGCGCAGGACCCAACCTTCATCGCCGTCGGGCCAGGGCAGGCTCGCTGGAGCACGGCCCTCGAGGGGGAGTTCGACCCCGCTATGGCGGATTGCGGGTACAGGGCACCGCCAGCTCCCCGTCTAGCACGACCACCGCCCGTAGTTTAATCCAAAAGGGCCGAACTGTCAACAGAAAAACGTATCTAGCCTACCCTCCCGCAGGTCACCGGTCGAGGGCGCTTTCAGCCCCGATGGGCTATTTGAAGCACGGTTTCGCGTCGGAAACGCGCCTAACCTGCGGGAGGGTGAACAGTTACAGAAAAACCCCGAATCGCCTCCGATCCGGGGTCTACACGAACGAGGAGATCAGGCGGAGAGGGTGGGATTCGAACCCACGGGGCATTGCTGCCCACGCGCTCTCCAGGCGCGCGCCTTAGGCCAGACTAGGCTACCTCTCCCCGTTGCCTGCTAGATTATACCACTGGCTTTTGCCTTTGGCAAACTGGCAGTGTGGACTTATCAGCGCCTCGCCCCTAGAGATTCCCGAAGTCTAGCAGGCGGCCCTGAGAGGCAACATGCTCACCTTTCCAAGGGCACCCCAAGGCGAAGCTCTCTTCGTGGAGACCTCGGGAGTCTGGGTCTTGCTTGAGCCTGGATAAGCCCTATTGGCAAGGGGAATCCTGCTCGGCCCCTGAAAAAAAGAGGCGCTTGAGCTGTTGCAGCCCAGCGCCCCCCTTCAGAGGAGAGAGCGTTTCGGGGGGAACAGGACCGGGCGCGCGGAACTCGATCCTTCCCCCCTGCCGGTCCCTACCCTATAGGGTAGCTCAAAAATGTGTAAATTCCGTCGGAGAAAGGACAAAATTTGGTTAGAACCTGCTCGCTATGCATTCACGATGGCAGGGAGATTTTGCTTGCCCACCCCGGAAAGACAAGGTATAATCTGTCATAACGGCGGCATCGGGGGGCAGGTCCCACGAGGCTGCTTGTGGCTTCCCTTCAGCATCAGGAGAGGTGTGCGATGGCAACCCCAGTGAATACCGAAGCTCGTGAGCCCCAGGAGCAGATCCGAGAGGTTGCCCTCCAAGTCTTCCAGGAGCAGCGGGATGCCCTCTGGCGGGAGATCGTGGAAGGTGAGCTCGGGCGCTTGCGGCGAACCTTCGAGGCGGAGTTCCGGCAGGTGTGGAGGGCTATCGAGGCGTTAACCGAGGCCCAGAGACGTTCTGAAGCGCGGCTGAGCCGGCTGGAGGCCACCGTCCAGGCCCTGGCCGAGGCCCAGCAGCGAGCCGAGGAGCGGCTGAGCAAAGTTGAAGAACGGCTGAGCCGGCTGGAGGCCACCGTCCAGGCCCTGGCCGAGGCTCAGCAGCGTACTGAGGAGCGGCTCAACCAGTTGGCCGAGGCCCAGCAGCGAGCCGAGGAGCGGCTGAGCAAAGTTGAAGAACGGCTGAGCCGGCTGGAGGCCACCGTCCAGGCCCTGGCCGAGGCCCAGCAGCGAGCCGAGGAGCGGCTGAGCAAAGTTGAAGAACGGCTGAGCCGGCTGGAGGCCACCGTCCAGGCCCTGGCCGAGGCCCAGCAGCGCACCGAGGAAGCTCTGGTCCGTCTGGCCGAGGCTCAGCAGCATATGGAAGAGCGCCTGGATCAAGTAGACAAGCAGCTCAGCACCATCGGCAACATCTTGGGACTAGACGCTGAGGGAGATGCCCAGGAAATCCTTGCCTTCATCCTGGAGCAAAAGGGATACCGCTTGCTAACTCCCCCCCACGGCCTGGACATAGACGGCGAGGTGGACCTGGTGATGCCGGTGAAGACACCGGAGGGAGAACGGGCCTGGATCGTGCTGGAGGCCAAGAAGCGGGTTCGGCTCAAGGAGTTGCGCCGTTGGGCGAAACGGCTGCAATCCAAAGCTTTTCTTCGACGCCTGAAAGAGGCAGGCATCACCAAACCGCTGATCCCTTACCTCTTTGGGCTGCGCGTCTACGCCGTCGTGGACACCGAGGCCCGCAAGCTGGGCATCGGCGTGCTGGACCCTGACGGAGAGCGGGTGGCCCCCCGGGCGATACGCTGACCGAAGCGGAGCAGCCCACCGTCTCCCCTTCTACAACCCGATCCCTGAGTGGTCTATGAGCGCCCACTGCCCCAGTTGTGGCCGCTTCGTTGGCCCTTACGAGCGATGTCCCTACTGTGGTGCCAACCTCGCCGGCCGCCTCTCCCTCCGGGTTCTCAAGCTCGGCGCCCTGATCCTAGCCCTGGCCGGGTTCGCCCTCCTCTGGTTCGTCGCTGCCCGCTCTTCCATCCCCACCCTCTCCCCTCACGAGATCGAGCGGATGATGAACCTGGCCTACGTGCGGGTGGTGGGGCTGGTCACCCAAGGACCAAGTTACGATCCCGAGACGGCCTACCTCAGCTTCCGGCTGGAGGATGACGGCGGCGAGGTTCGGGTGATCGCCTACGCCAACGAGACCCGCGCCCTCCTGGAGGCCGGTTCTCTCCCCGGCCTGGGGGATTGGGTAGCCGCCGTCGGCACCCTCCGCATCCGTGAAGGCGTGCCGACGTTGATCCTCGATGCCCCCCATCGGCTGACGGTCGCCCGGCCAGAGCCCAGCCCCCGCGCTATTGCAGAGGTCGGCCCTCAGGATGCGTTTCGCCGGGTTACCGTGCGCGGTCAGGTGCGCGGCAATCGCCGGCCCTACGCCGGGCTGACCCTCCTGCGGCTGCGCGATGCGACAGGGGAGATCGAGGTCGCCATCCCCGACGACGTGACGGCGCTGACAGGACCCCTGGAGGTGCCCCCGATCGGCCAAGCCGTTCAGGTCACCGGCACCGTCACCCTCTACCGGGATCGGCCGCAGATCAGCTTGACCGATGCGGCGGAGATAGCGTCGCTGGAGGAGCCGGTCCCCATTGCCGAGCCCATCCCTATCGCCGGCCTGGGCAGCCGGGTAGGCCGTTGGGTGGAGGTGAGGGGGCAGATCCGACGGCTCTCTCCCTTCTCGGCCGGCCTCAAGGTGACGCTGGAAGACAGTACGGGACAGGCAACGCTCCTCCTCTGGCAATCGGTCTACGAGATGCTGACCGACCCGGGGGCTTGGCAGGAGGGGGCGACGGTGGTGGCCCAGGGGGAGGTCAACCGCTATCGAGGTGAGATGGAGGTGGTGCCGGAGCTGGCTGGTGACGTGATGGTGGTGGTTCCGCCCGAAGAGCAGCCATCCCTCTCCCCCGGCGATCTCTCCATCGCCCTGTTGGGGCGGACCGTCGAGGTCGAAGGGGTGCTGGGGGAAAGGCGTTCCTTTAGCCGGGGGGTGACCTTCCGCTTGCAGGGCGGGGGCGGCACCGTGGTCCTGTTGCTGTGGCAGGAGGTCTACCAGGACCTGCCCGACCCGAAGGCCCTGCGCCCCGGCGTCCGGGTGCGGGTGCGAGGGAAACTGGACCGCTACCGGGGCGAGTTGGAGGTCATTCCCCGTCAGGGCCGCGACGTGCAGATCGTGAGCGAGCCGTGAAAGACGGCCGATGCGACGGAGAGGTCTCGATGCTCTTCTGGCCTTCTCTCGGGTACGCGCTGATAGGGGCGCTCCTGGCCGCCCTCCTCACCCCCATCCCCGCCCTGCACGTCTACAACGTGGCCGGCCTACTCCTCCTCGCTTACGATGGGCTGCGTCCCCTCCTCCCGCCTGAGGGGTTGGCAATGTTCCTGATGGGAATGGTGACCGGCTACGCGATGCTCAACGCCATCCCTGCTGTCTTCTTCACCGCTCCCGACGAGAGCGTCCTCTTCGTCGTCCTGCCCGGCCAGAAGTACCTGCTCCAGCGCCGGGGGTACGAGGCTGTGCTGCTGACGGGTCTCGGAGGGCTGGGAGGCGTGATGGTGCTGGTGGCCTTGGCTCCTGTGGCCTCCCGCCTCTTTCCCACCCTGCGGGCCATCCTGCAACCCCACTTGCCCTGGATCCTGGTGACCATCACGGCCTACATGCTGCTATCGGAGTGGCCCAAAGGGACGGACCGGGCTCGGACTTCCTGGGGCAAGCTGGCCGAGGCGTGGCGCTCGCTGGGAGCCGGCCTGTTCACCTTCTTCCTCTCCGGCTTGTTGGGGATCATCCTCTTCCGTCGCAACTTGGTCCCCGTGACGGTGGCCTATCAGGGATTGCTGCCGGCCTTCCTGGGGCTCTTCGCCATCCCCTGGCTGTTGCAGAACATCATCACCCGTATAGAGCTTCCACCCCAGTACGTCGCCTCTTCGGTGGACATCTCCCTCCCCCTGCTTCTGCGCGGCGTGGCCGCCGGAGCCCTGGGCGGCTTCCTGGCCGCCTTCTTCCCCGTCATCACCGGAGGGATCGGCGGGTTCCTGGCCGGTCACGCCACCGCCCAGCGGGATGACCGCCTCTTCCTCCTCTCCCAGGGCGCTTCTCGGGTCGTCTACTACGTAGGCGGGTTCCTGCTCTTCTTCGTGCCGGGGCTGCACCTCACCCGAGGGGGGATGGCCTGGATGGTGGACCCCCTCTACCGTCCGGGCGGACCGGAGGCCCTCTACCGGGCGGTGGCGGCCCTCCTGGCGGCCGGCCTCCTCGCCTTCTTCCTGCTCCCACCGCTGACCCGGCTGGCCCTGGGACTGGTAGGGCGTCTGGGCTACCGGACCACCTCGGTGGTCAGCCTGGGCCTCGTCCTGGCCCTCCTCCTGGGGCTGACGGGACCGGGAGGGCTGCTCGTCGCCGCCGTCGCCACCGGCATTGGCCTCATCCCCGTCTTGTGGGGATCCCGCCGGATGAACGGGCTGGGCCTGTTGCTGATTCCTGTGACGCTGAACATGCTGGGGGTGGGGAGCCGGGTGGCCGGCTGGCTGGGGCTCTGAGGCGGGTTGAATTTGGGGGAAGGGGTGTTACAATTAAGGGAGGCGACGAAGGGACCTTCTGGGGCTGAGTTGGTGAGGGGAGAGCGAGATGGAGTTGCGAGGATGGTGGCGAGGAGGGCTTGTGGGCATCGCGCTGCTGGTGGTACTCGCCTGTCAGATCGGCCGGCCGCCGGGCGGGGTCACCCCAGGGCCGACACCGACCCGCTGGCTGCCGCCGACCCCGACGGGAACGCCGACTTGGACACCGTTGCCTCCCCTGAGCGTGGTCACCTTTACGCCGACGCCGACCGTCGTGCTGCCCACCCGCACGCCAACGCCCCGGCCGTCGCCCACCCCTACCCGGGGACCGACGCCCACGGTCGCCGTCGCTCCCCGTTCGTTGCAGGAGCGGACAGGTGCCGTGCTGGCCCGGCTGGCTGCCTTGGGGATCGAACCTCACTGTCTGCTCTGGACCGACAGCGATGGCGACGGTGAACGGGAATGGGTGGGCCTCTACCGGGAGGCCGTCGGTTCACCGGTGCTGGGTTTTGTCCTGGACGGCGAGACGCTCTACACCTTGAGCCCGCCCGACACGCTAGGCGTCGGGTTGGGGGAGCGTCCCACCTGCAACCTGCAAGTGCGCCCGCTCAGCCCTTACCCGGTCATCCTGGTGTGGGGCAGCGCCGGTGCCCATCTCTCCCTGCTCCACCTCTTCCGCTGGGACGGTCGGGCCTACCAGGTCGTGGGGGCCTTCGGGGGAGATGGTGGGATTTCCTTCGTCGCTCCCGACCCGGGCTCCGGGTTGCCTCAGGAGATCATCGTCCGGCAACGGGGAGACCCGGACCGCTTCGATCGGGAGGAGGTCTGGCAGTGGGACGGGGAACGCTACCGGCTGGACCGCTCGCGCTACGTCTTCAGCGCCCTGCGGGCACGGGGTGCTCCCTATCCCGACCGCTCCCCAGGGGACGCGGTCATCTCCTTCTACCTGGCCATCAACGACCGGGACCTGCCGGGGGCCTACGCCCTCTTCACGCCCCAGGCCCAGGCCAGTCGGCCCCGGGCGCGATGGTATGCCGGATTCGCCACCACGTTGGGCGTCGAGGTCAACGAGATCCGAACCGTCAGCGAGACCGCTGAGGACACAGCTACCATCGTGGTCCGCATCCGGGCCCAGGACAACCGGGGAGCCCGCGTTGAGGTGACTTCCTGGGAGGTAACCTGGACCGTGGTCGCCACGCCCGACGGCTGGCGGCTGGACCGCTCCACCCCAAAGCGGATCGGGAGCGAGTGATGGGGTTGCTGGAGCCCGGCGAGATCCCCTGTTGCGTCATCGGGGAGGCCAGCACTCCACGAAGGCCGCCACGCCTTAACCCTAAGGAGGATGCCTATTAACCGCAATCGCCAACCCATGCCTGTCCAACCCCCGGCGGAGAGGGCTTTCCTCGTCGGGATAGAGCGCAGGGACCGTCCTGGCCTCCTGCCCGTGGAAGAGTCGCTGGCCGAGTTGGCCCAATTGGCCCGCACGGCCGGCCTGGCCGTCGTCGGACAGACCTACCAGCGGCTCCGACGCCCTGATCCCGCTACCTTCATCGGCTCCGGCAAGGTGGAAGAGGTCAAGGCGCTCCTGGAGGAGACGGCCGCCGACGTGGTCATCTTCGACGAGGAACTCTCTCCCCGCCACCAGCGGGAACTGGAGAGGGCCTTCGGCGAGGAGATCAAGGTCCTGGACCGCACGGCGCTTATCCTGGACATCTTCGCCCAGCACGCCCACACCCGTGAGGGGGCGCTCCAGGTAGAGCTGGCCCAGTACGAGTACCGGCTGCCCCGGTTGACCCGCCAGTGGACCCACCTGGCCCGCCAGGTGGGCGGTCGTGCCGGCGGTGCGACCGGGGGCGTCGGGGTGCGCGGCCCCGGCGAGACCCAGTTGGAGGTGGACCGTCGGCGCATCCGGGAACGGATCGCCCACCTGAAGCGGGAGCTGGAAGCGGTGCGGGCTCACCGGGCTCGCTACCGTTCCCGCCGTCGCCGGGCCGCCGTCCCCGTTGTCGCTCTGGTCGGCTACACCAACGCGGGCAAGTCCACCCTCCTCAACGCTCTCTCCGGGGCCGACGTCCTGGTGGAGGACAAGCTTTTCGCCACCCTGGACCCGACCACCCGCCGGGTAGCGCTGCCGGGGGGGCAGACCGCTCTCTTTACCGATACCGTCGGCTTCATCCAAAAACTCCCCACCCAATTGGTCGCCGCCTTTCGGGCCACGCTGGAGGAGATCGCCGAGGCAGACCTGCTCATCCACGTCCTCGATGTCACCCATCCTCACGCTCTGGCCCAGAAGCGGGCCGTCGAGGAGACGCTGCGGGAGATCGGTGCCGGCTCGGTTCCGGTTATCCTGGCCCTGAACAAGGTGGACCTGCTGCCGGAGGGCGAGCGGTGGGTTGCCGACGGGGAGGTCGTTCCTTCCGCCTTCGGCCTGCCTGCCGAGGGTCCTAACCCCGGCCCTTCCGACGAGAGGTTGGCCCTGCTCCACCAGGGGATCCCCATCTCCGCTGCCCAGGGATGGGGGCTGACGCGCCTCCTCTCTGAGGTGCAGACCCGCCTCTTTGAGGCTATGGCCTTCGTCGTCGTCCACCTGCCCTACCGGGCCGGGGACCTGATCGCCCTCTTCCACGAGCAGGGTGTGGTGGAGGAGGAACAGCACGAACCCGACGGGGTGATGCTGATGGGCCGACTGCCCCATCGGCTGTTGGTCCGGTTCCGCCCTTACGTAGAGCAAGCGATGGCACCAGCCCAGACATTGGAGGAGTAGGGATATGACCCAACGGATCTCCCAATGGCTCTCCGACTTCGCCAACTTTATGGCCCAGGTGCGAGGGTTGCCCCACATCATCGCCATTGTCCTGGTCATCCTGAACTTCATCTTTGGTTTTATCCCGGCCTTGGAGTGGTGGGCCAAGCACGATGTACTGCTGCACGTTGCCCTCTTGCTTGCCTTCAGTGGCTCCCTGCTCGCCTCGGCGCTGTAGAGAGGACCTGGGAGAGCAACCGATATGGAAGGCTCCATCATTGCTGTTGACTTGGGAGGCACTTGGCTGCGGGTGGCCCGCTACCGGGCCGATGGCACCCGCCAACAGCGCCTCAGGATGGCCACCCGCGCCGAGGAGGGGGCCGAGGCGGTGATCGAGCGGGTCGTCCAGGGCGTGCAGGCCGTTCTGCCGGAAGACGGAAGGGTCAAGGCCGTTGGTCTGGCGATGCCCGGTCCCCTCGACCCCTACCGGGGCGTCGTCATCGAGGCCCCCAACCTGCCCGGCTGGGAGCGGGTTCCCATCCGTGACCGGCTGCAGGAAGCCTTGGGCCTGCCTGTCTACGTGGGAAATGATGCCAACCTGGCCGCATTGGGCGAGCACCGCTATGGGGCTGGACGAGGAGTGGGCGATCTGGTCTACATCACGGTGAGCACCGGTGTGGGGGGGGGGATCATCGTGCAGGGACGGCTCCTGCTGGGTAGTGGCGGGCTGGCGGGGGAGATCGGCCATATGGTGGTGGAGCCGGACGGGCCGCCCTGTCCTTGCGGGCGCTGGGGCTGTCTAGAGGCCCTTGCCAGCGGTACTGCCCTGGGGCGTCAGGCCCGCGAACTGGCTGCCCGGGGCCAGGCCGAGGTGATCCTGCGCCGGGCAGGCCGCCTGGAGGCTATTGACGGGGCAACCGTCGGCGACGCTGCGCTTCAGGGAGACCCGGTGGCCCAAGAGTTGATCCGGCGAGCTGGCTACTATCTGGGACTTGCCATCACCAACCTGATGCACCTGCTGAATCCGGCCCGCTTCGTCCTGGGCGGGGGGGTTACCCAGGTGGGGGACCTCCTCTTCGACGCGATCAAGACCACGGTCCGGGAGCGGACGATGGGGCCGCTCTACTGGGAGGGGGTGGAGATCGTGCCAGCCGAGTTGGGCGATGATGTGGGGCTCCTGGGGGCGCTGGCCCTTGTCCTCTCCGAAGCCGAAGCAGCGTAGATGAACAGACTCTCCCGCTGGATTGTAGATGGCTATCGTGCGCTGGCGCGGGCGTACTACCACCTCCGGTATCGGGCCGTGGCCCGTCAGTTGGGCTCGCTGACGGAGCCTTCTTCAGGAGCCCCGCACGACCGACGCCCCGGCTTCATCATCATCCAGTTGGATGGCCTCTCCTACGATCACCTGGTCCAGGCGCTGGCTCAGGGGTACGCCCCCCACATCAAGCGGTTGCTCGCCTCCGGGCAGGTCCGGCTCGCGCCCTGGCGTTGTGGCCTGCCCAGTACCACGCCGGCCGTCCAGGCCGGCCTGATGTTTGGCGACAACGAGGACATTCCCGGCTTCCGTTGGTACGAGAAGGAACGGCAGCGCTCGCTGGTCTGCAAGTGGCCCGGCCATGCCCGCCTGATCCAATCGCGCCTGGCTGCCCGGCGACCTGGCATCCTGCGCGGCGGCTCCAGCTACTTCAACGTCCTGGACGGTGAAGCCGAGTGGGCGGTCTTCACCTTGAGCGCTCTCCGTCCCCCCCGCCTTTTCAGCAGCGTGCGGAGCCTGGGGGTGCTCTTCCTCTTCCTGCTCAGCCCTCGACGCATCCTGCGCATCGTAGGACTCACCCTCTGGTATTACCTGAAAGACCTAATGCGTCGCCTTTGGGCTGCCCTGCAGCCAGGAAGGTCCTCTTATCGTCTCTTCGATCCCCTTTCTCCCCTCTTCCACATCTTCATCAACATCCTCTTCCAAGAAGTGCAGACCTTCGGCGTGATGCTGGACATCTACCGGGGAGCACCGGCCATCTACGTCAACTTCACCACCTACGACGAAGTGGCTCACCAGGTCGGTCCTACCCACAAGCTCGCCTTTCAGGCCATCAAGCAGGCCGACCGCCAGATCCAGCGCATCAACCGGATGCGCGTGCACACCACCAGCCGCCGTTACGACCTCTACATCCTCTCCGACCACGGGATCACCCCCTCGGTTCCCTTCCAGGAGCGGTTTGGGCAGCGGCTGGGGGACTACCTACGGGAGCAGATCGGCGATCCGTTGGTCTTGGAGGAGACGGGCGAAGCCCACGAGCAGACCCTGGCCAAGGCCCGTTACCTGGCCGACGAACTGCAGGGGCTGGAAGAACGGCTCTCCTCACGGGGGGCGGCCATCGTGCGGGCTGCCCGTCGCTACGTCAACCGGCGCATCCCTGCCGATTGGGAACACGAGGGCTGGGACCTGGCCCGTCGAAGAGATGTGGTCGTTCAGGACTCGGGTCCCTTAGCCCATGTCTACTTCAACGTGACCCAGGATCGGCTCATCCTGAGCGATATTGTGCTTCTCTACCCCCGGTTGCTCAACAATCTGCTGGACCATCCCGGCATCGGCCTGGTGGTGGGGCTGGAGGATGGGGCGGTGATCGTGATGGGCAAGGGAGGAACGCTCTCGGTGCGGGATGGCGAAGTCCGCCGGCACGGTGATGACCCGCTGGCCGGGCTGGCCGACCGGGATTACCTGCTGGAGCAGATCGCCCGGTTGGCCCGCTTTCCCCATTCCGGTGATCTGATCCTCTTCGGGGCCTGGCTGGAGGATGGGCGGGTGATCAGCTTCGAGAATCAGCGGGGAACCCACGGGGGGATCGGTGGGCCTCAAGGATACCCCTTCCTCATCTACCCGGCGGAGATCGGGCTTGCTCTGAACCACGTGCGCAACGCGACGGACCTCTACACCCACTTTCGTCGCTACCGCCTTCCCGAGAGGGTTCATCCCCGGAGCCGGCCGGGAAGTTCCGTCCAGTAGGGAGATTGGCAGAGCGGGGCAATCGGGTTATAATTTGTGCAATGCCGGTCCACCCTCCCGCAGGAGACGATTGATCGCGCCCTGAACCCTGTGGGAGGGTGTACAGTGCCCGACACCCGATCTCCTAAACGGTTTTCGTATCTATTCAGCTTACCCTCCCGCAGGTCACCGGTCGAGGGCGCTTTCTGCCCCGATGGGCTATTGGAAGCACGGTTTCGCATCGGAAACGCGCCTAACCTGCGGGAGGGTGAACAGTTACCGGTTTTCAGGAGGCGATTCAAACGTGACCAGCTTTCTCGACAGCCTGACCCGCACCCGGCGGTCCGTCTTCGGGCGCATTGCCAACCTGTTGGGAGCGGGAGAGATCACCGATGAGACGTGGGACGAACTGGAAGCGCTGTTGATCCAGGCCGATGTGGGAGTCGAGACCACCCTGGAGGTGATCGAGACGCTCCAGCGGCGGGTACGTCAGGAGGGGATCGTCCGCGCGTCGGACCTCTACCGGACGTTGCGGGAAGAGTTGCGGGCCCTGCTGCCCTCACCGCCGCCGTTGGCGCTGGAGAAGCCACGGATGCTGACGGTGGTGCTGATCGTCGGCGTCAATGGATCGGGGAAGACGACCAGCATCGGCAAGATGGCCTACTACTACAAGCGGCGGGGGCGCAAAGTGGTCCTGGCGGCCGGCGATACCTTCCGGGCTGCGGCCATCGAGCAGCTCCAGATATGGGGGGAGCGGGCCGGCGTTCCGGTCATCGCCGGGCAGCCGGGGGGGGATCCCGGCGCGGTGCTCTACGATGCCATCCGTGCCTCCCGGGCTCGGGGCTATGACCTGCTCATCGCCGACACGGCCGGCCGGCTCCACACCCAGTATAACCTGATGGCCGAGTTGAAGAAGATGCACGGTGTGGCCCGTAAGAACGTCCATGAGGCCCCCCACGAGACCCTGCTGGTGCTGGACGCCGCCACCGGTCAGAACGCCCTTTCTCAGGCCCGCTACTTCCAGGAAGCCGTCGAAGTCACCGGCATCATCCTGGCCAAGCTGGATGGATCGGCCAAAGGTGGGATGGTCTTTGCCATCGCCCGGCAGTTGGGGCTTCCCATCCGCTTTGTGGGCACCGGTGAGCGCATCGAGGACTGGGCGGAATTCGACCCGGACCTCTTCATCGAAGGACTCTTTGCGTAGAGGGAGGAACGAGGAGATGGAAGAGTTGCAGCTTCGCATCGTGGCCCTGCAGGAGAAACTCGAACATATCTGGAGGTATCTTTGACATCGTCAAGAAGGAAGAGGAGCTGAGCCGACTGGAGAAGGAGGCCAGCCGTCCCACCTTCTGGGACAGCCCGGAGACGGCTCAGGCGGTGATGCGGGACCTGGCCGCCCTGCGGGAGGAGGTGGACCGCTGGAGGGCCTATCGGCAGCGGTTGGAGGATACCGCCGAACTGCTGCAACTGGCCGTGGAGGAGGATGACCAGGCTCTCCTTGAGGAAGTCGCTGCTGAGGTGGATGGGCTGGAGGCGGAGATGAAGCGGTTGGAGTTCAAGATGCTCCTCTCCGGCCCCCACGATCGGGCCGATGCCATCCTCGCCATCCACGCGGGTGCTGGTGGCACCGATGCCCAGGACTGGGCCCAGATGCTCTTGCGGATGTACCTGCGCTGGGCCGAGGCCAAGGGCTATAAGACGGAGCTCTTAGACAAGCTGGATGGGGAGGAGGCCGGCATCAAGCGGGCGATGGTGCGCGTCAGCGGCCCCTATGCCTACGGCTACCTGCGGGCGGAGCGGGGTGTCCATCGGCTGGTTCGTCTCTCTCCCTTCGACGCAGCCCATCGGCGTCATACCTCCTTCGCGCTGGTCGAGGTCTGGCCCGACATCGCCGACGAGATCGAGATTGAGATTGACCCCAACGACCTGCAGATTGAGACCTTCCGGGCGGCCGGCGCGGGAGGACAGCACGTCCAGAAGAACGAGACCGCCGTGCGCATCACCCACATCCCCACCGGCATCGTCGTCTCCTGCCAGAATGAGCGCTCCCAGACCCAGAACCGGGAGATGGCCCTGCGCATCCTCCGGGCTCGGCTGTACGAGTTGGAGGAGCGCAAGAAGCAGGCGGAGCTGGCAGCCCTGAAGGGAGATCACGTCGAAGCGGGATGGGGCAACCAGATCCGCTCCTACGTCTTGCACCCCTACCAGATGGTCAAGGACCACCGGACCGGTTACGAGACAGGCAACGCGGCGGCCGTCCTGGATGGGGCCCTTGACCCTCTCATCGAAGCCTACCTGCGGGTGATCCCCGAGAGGGCCTGATCTCAGGAGGTGACAGGGAAGCCGGCCTGCTCCTGCGAGGGTCAGTTCCCTGTCGCCTCAGCTTCTTGAGATAAGCTTCTCAACGCCTGGGTAGTTATGTTTTGGTGATTGTTCCGAGTTTGGTGGAAGATTCAGAGGAGGCGAAGGGTCCCCCCATCTTGAGGGCTTTCAAGCAGCCACGAGTTCGGCGAGGTCGTAATCGGCTGCCTGAGCGCCCAGCCAGCCCAAGAG
>Ga0256830_1000025_pt1 | contig 133138 bp, 128 predicted proteins | sample 128326metaG_FD_190537 | JGI IMG/M metagenome (GOLD analysis project Ga0256830, IMG submission 190537) | Hydrothermal vent microbial communities from Lau Basin, Pacific Ocean - 128-326 | ecosystem: Environmental > Aquatic > Marine > Hydrothermal vents | place: Pacific Ocean: Lau Basin...
CGGCCACCACCGCCGAGGTCATGGCCCGGCCGCCGAACAGCTTCCACCTCTCCGGCACCGGCTCCTCCTTCACCTCCTGGGTCCGCATGTTCACTCGCACGATCCGCTCACTCATAGTACCCTCCTTCCCAAAACAAGGGGTGATTCGACGGGATACGTCAACATACCGGATGTTTCGGCAAAGTAAAGGGTCTCCCGATCCGGCCGAAGACCGTGGACCGGAGACCAAAGTTTCCCCTTGCTCACACGCCCCGATGCACGACCATGTCGGGGTACTCCTCCTTCAGCTCGCTCTCCAGGGGAAGGGTGTCCCCCTCCACCCGCAGGATCAGCTCCCGGCGGCCCTCGGGCACGTCCTGGTAGGTGGTGAGGATGGAGCGGATCTTCAGGCCGTGGGCCCGAACCTTGTCCGCCACCACCCGGATCGATCCCGCCTCGTCGGGGATGGTCAGCTGGAACCGTACCGTGTTCGTGCGGGCCCCGGTCACTTGGATGAGGGCCTCGAACACGTCCTCGTGGGCCAGGATGCCCACCAGGGCTCCGTCGCCGTCCACCACCGGCAGACAACCGATCTTGTTGTCGTGCAGCAGCAACGCAGCCTTCTCGATGGTGTCGTCCGGCCCCACCCGGAGCGGATCCCGCCGCATGGCCTCGGACACCTTGGCCCGGCTCAGGGCGTAGTGGAGCTCGTACACGTCCAGGGTGGTGGCCCGGCTGGGCATGTACTCCTTGAGGTCCCGGTCGCTCACAATGCCCACCAGCCGGTCGCCGTCCATCACCGGCAGGTGTCGGATCTTGTGCTGCTTCATCAGGTGGATTGCTTCGGACACCGGATCGTCCTTCCCCACCGTGACGGGATTCGGGCTCATCCATTTGCGTACGACCATGGACCTTCTCCTTTCGTTCTGGGTTGATGGGGTCACGTGCACGTCGCCGGCTCTCCTATCGGCCCGGTCCGCCCGGGCCATGAGGCCCGGGTTTGCTTTTCTCAAACTCTCGTCAGCCCCTTGCTTCGGGCCGCCGGGGACCCGTACACTTTGGGGCCTTCCATTTTTCTTGGAATCCCCTGAGCTTCCCTTTCGCGGGCTTTTCGAGGGTGTACGTCATGACCGATCCGCGCGCCGAACTCGGCACCTACGATCCCCACGCGTTCGAGGAGAGGTGGTACCGGTGGTGGGAGCAGGAGAAGCTGTTCCACGCTGACCCGTTCTCGTCCAAGCCCCACTTCTCCATCGTGATCCCCCCACCCAACGTGACCGGCAGCCTCCACATGGGCCACGCCCTCAACAACACCCTGCAGGACGTGCTCGTCCGGTACAAGCGCATGGATGGGTACGAGGCCCTGTGGGTGCCGGGCACCGACCACGCGGGCATCGCCACCCAGAACGTGGTCGAGCGCATGCTAGCGGCCGAGGGCAAGACCCGCCAAGACCTGGGCCGCGAGGCGTTCGTCCAGAGGGTGTGGAGGTGGCGGGAGGAGTCGGGCGGCATCATCCTGAGGCAGCTGAAGCGCCTGGGGGCATCGTGCGACTGGGGCCGAGAACGGTTTACCATGGACGAGGGCCTGTCGCGAGCCGTCCGAGAGGTGTTCTGCCGGCTGTACGAGCAGGGCCTCATCTACCAGGGGGACTACATCATTAACTGGTGCCCCCGGTGCCATACGGCCCTGTCGGACCTGGAGGTGGAGCACGAGGAGGAGGCCGGCCGGCTGTGGCACATCCGGTACCCGGCCCGGGACGGCTCGCCCGGGGTGGTGGTAGCCACGACCCGGCCGGAGACCATGCTGGGCGACACCGCCGTGGCCGTGCACCCCAACGACCCCCGGTACCGCGACCTGGTCGGGAAGACCCTGGTCCTGCCGCTGGTGGGTCGGGAGATCCCGGTCATCGCCGACCCGGCGGTGGACCCCGAGTTCGGTACTGGGGCCGTCAAGGTCACCCCTGCCCACGACCCCAACGACTTCGCCATGGGCGACCGCCACGGGCTCGACCGGGTCCGGGTGATCGGCGAGGACGGCACCATGACCGCCCAAGCGGGCGGCTACGCCGGCGTGGACCGGTACGAGTGCCGCAGGCGCCTGGTGCAGGACCTGGAGGCCCAGGGGCTCCTGATCCGTGTGGACGACCACCGCCACGCCGTGGGGCACTGCTACCGGTGCCGCACCGTGATCGAGCCCCTGGTCTCGCGCCAGTGGTTCGTGAAGATTCGGCCCCTGGCCCAGAAGGCCATCGAAGCGGTGCGCCAGGGCCACACCCGCATCGTGCCGCCCCAGTGGGAGAAGACCTACTTTCACTGGATGGAGAACATCCGGGACTGGTGCATCTCGCGACAGATCTGGTGGGGTCACCGCATCCCCGCGTTCACCTGCCGGGACTGCGGCGAGCTCACGGTGGCGCGCGCCGACCCGGAGCGGTGCCCCGCCTGCGGGTCCGCCGACCTGGTGCAGGAGGAGGACGTGCTCGACACCTGGTTCTCCTCGGCCCTGTGGCCGTTCTCCACCCTGGGGTGGCCCGAGGAGACCCCGGAGCTCAAGAAGTTCTACCCCACCAGCGTGCTCGTGACCGGGTTCGACATCCTCTTTTTCTGGGTGGCCCGGATGATGATGATGGGGCTGTGGTTCCGGGACGAGGTGCCGTTCCGGGACGTATACATCCACGCCCTGGTCCGGGACGAGAAGGGCCAGAAAATGTCCAAGTCCCGGGGCAACGTGATCGATCCGCTCGAGGTGATCGACCGGTTCGGGGCCGACCCGTTCCGGTTCACGCTGGTGGCGTTCGCGGCCCAGGGCCGGGACATCCGACTGTCCGTGGACCGGATCGAGGGGTACCAGCGGTTCGCCAACAAGGTGTGGAACGCGGTGCGGTTCACCCTGATGAACCTGGGGGACTTCGATCCGGCCGCCCCCGAGGTGCCGTTCGCCGATCGTCCCCCCCAGGACCGGTGGATTCTGACCCGCCTGCGGGAGGCCGTGACCGGGGTGCGCGGGTACCTGGAGGCCTACGAGTTCGACAAGGCCGCCGGCAGCGTATACCAGTTCCTGTGGCACGAACTGTGCGACTGGTACATCGAGATGGCCAAGGGCCCCCTGTACGCCGCCGACGCCCCCGCGGCCCGGCTCGCCACCCAGCAGACCCTGGTCCGGGCCTTTGACGCGGTGCTCCGGCTCCTGCATCCGTTCATGCCGTTCCTCACCGAAGAGCTGTGGCAGCGGCTGCCGTGGCCGGCGTTCCTGGGCGAGCGGCCCCGCAGCGTGGTGGTGGCGTCGTTCCCCCGGCCCGACGACCTGCCGGAGGACGCGGCGGCCCGAGAGCGTATGGAGCGGGTCAAAGCCGTGGTGTCGGCCATTCGCAACATCCGGGGCGAGATGAACGTTCCTCCCTCCCGCAAGGTCGAAGCGTGGATCCGGGGCGAGCCCTCGGCCCGAGAGGTGGTGCTGGCCGAGAGCCGCACTGTGGCCGCCCTGGCGGGGCTCGAGAAACTCGCCGCCCTCTCGGACGACGCAGCGCGGCCGGTCCAGTCCGCGGCGGCCGTGGTGGCCGGGCTCGAGATCTACGTGCCCCTGGCCGGGGTGGTGGATCTGGCGGCCGAGGCCAAGCGGTTGGAGAAGGAGATCGGTCGGGTGGAGGCCGATCTAAGCCGGGTGGAGAAGAAGCTCGCGAACCCCCACTTCACTGACAAGGCTCCGGCCGAGGTCGTGAAAAAGGAGCGCGCCAAGGCGGCCGAGCTGTCCGAGAGGCTCTCCAAGCTCCGGGCGAACCTGGCCACGGTGCGGAGCGCCGCATGACCGGGTTCCCGTCCTCAGCCGCCGAGCGGGTCCTGCGGGCCGCCCTCGATGAGGACATCGGCCCCGGCGACGTGACCACCTTGGCGGTGGTGCCCCCCGGGACCCGGGTGGAGGCCAGGCTGCTGGCCAAGCAAGACCTGGTGCTGGCCGGGCTGCCTGGCTTCGTCCGGGCGTTCGAGCTGGTGGGCCCGGGGGTGACCTGGACCCTGCAGGCGGCCGACGGCGCCCGGGTGGGCCCCGGCACGGTGGTGGCCGTGGCCCACGGCGACGCTCACGTGCTGCTCGCGGCCGAGCGCACGGCCCTGAACCTGCTTCAACGGCTCTCCGGGATCGCCACCCAGGCCTCCGAGTGGGTGCAGGAGCTCGAAGGCACCCGCGCCCGGCTCGTGGACACCCGAAAGACCACGCCGGGCCTGCGGGCCCTGGAGAAGTACGCCGTGCGGGTGGGCGGCGCGGCCAATCACCGGTTCGGGCTGTTCGACGGGGTCCTGATCAAGGACAACCACATCCGGGCGGCCGGCGGGGTCGCCGCGGCCGTGGCCGCGGCCCGGCGCAACGCCCCCCACACCCTGAAGGTGGAGGTGGAGGTCACCACCCTGGCCGAGCTGGACCAGGCCTTGGCGGCTGGGGCCGACGCCGTGCTCCTGGACAATATGGACCTGGCCACCCTGCGCCGGGCCGTGGAGCGGGCGGCCGGGAGGGCCGTGCTGGAGGCATCGGGCGGGGTGACCCGGGACCGGCTTCGGGCCATCGCCCAGACCGGGGTGGCCCTGATCTCGGCCGGGGCCCTCACCCACTCTGCCCCGGCGGCGGACCTGTCCCTTCTTTTCCAGGAGGTGAAATATGGGCCAGGAGGCTAAGGTCCAAGAGCGGGTGTTCGGTCCGGGGACCGTGCTGTTCGAGGAAGGAGATGCCTCACGGGACCTCTACGTGCTGCTCTCTGGTGCCGTGAGCGTCACCCGCGCCGGCTGGGAGGTGGCCGAGATCGCCGAGCCCGGCGCCTACTTCGGGGAGATGTCCTCGCTGCTGGGAGAGCCGAGGAGCGCCACGGTTACGGCGCTGTCCGAGGTGAGGGTCCTGGTGGTTCCGCCGGAGAGGCTGGAGGACTTCTTCGGCACTACCCCTCAGCTGGCCCTGCGGATGGCCCGGGAGCTGGCGCGTCGCCTGGCCGATACCACCCAGCTCCTCGTGGAGCGTTAGCCCTCCTCCGCCAGCCCCTGCCACTCCAGCAGCACCTCGACCACGTCGGGGTCGAGCCTCCTCTGGGCGGCGTCCTCCCGGAGGATGCGGACGACTCGCTCGGGGGGAAGAGGGGGCTTGTACGGTCGGTCGGCCGCGGTCAACGCCTCGAACACGTCCACCGCCGCCAGGATCCTGGCGGCCATGGGCAGGTCCTCCGCCGTTCGCCCCTCTGGGTACCCGGTCCCGTCCAGCCGCTCGTGATGGGCCGAGGCGATCTCCGGCACCCGGGAGAGGTGGGGTGGAAACGGGATCTGGCCGAGCATCCGGGCGGTCCAGACCACGTGCTCGCGCATCTGCTCCATCTCTTCCGGGGTCAGGCTCCCCCGGCTGCGTTCCAAGGTCTCCACCTCCTCCGGGGTCAGGACCCTCTCGTCCGGCCCCAGTACTCCGTACGTTTCCGACGCGATCTTTTCCAGACGGAGCTCCTGCTCTCGGTCCATGGGGGGCCCCGGCCGGTTCGCCGCCTTGATGAAGGCCCAGTCTGCCTTCAACGCGTCCAGCCGACGCGCGTTCTTCTCGGGCTCGTCGCCCAGGCGGATCCGTTCGAGCAACACCGCCTCCACCCGCCGGAATCTCTCGCAGATCACCTCGATCCGGTCGAAGAAGCCCTGGAGGCGGTTTGCCTTGTCCATCACGTACACCGGGGTGGTGACCTTTCCGATGTCATGGAGCCACCCCGCCAGACGGATCTCCTCCAGCTCCTCCTCCCCGAACCGGACATCGGCCAGACGTCCCTTCTCACATCGGTGGATCGCTTGGGCCAGCCCCACGTTGAGCTCTGCCACCCGTTGTACGTGGTTTCCCGTGTACCGCGACTTGGCGTCGATCGCCACGCCGAGGGCCCGCACCAACCCCTCCAGGGTCGCACGCAGGTCCTCCACCAGCCGGGCGTTCCGGAGCGCCGCGGCCGCGCCCGAGGCGAACGCCTCCACCAGCTCCACGTCTTCGTCACGGAACGGCCCCGGCTGGCCGGTTTCCGCCTGCCGGGCGTTAAGGAGCTGCAGCACCCCGATGACCCTGCCCCCCGGCTCGGTCAACGGTACCACCAGCATGGACCGGGAGCGGTACCCGGTCTGGGCGTCGTACCGACGCGGCCCCTGGAAGTCGAACTCCTCTGACCGGTACACGTCGGCCACGTGTACCGTCTTGCCGTGGAGCGCTGCGTACCCGGAGACGTTCCCCGGCTCGACCGCTACCGGGCCCAGGCGGTCTTCCGCCTGGTCGGCCCGAAGCCGCAGCCCTAGGGTGTCGTTGTGGATCACCCGGGGATGAAGCTGGTCGTCCTCCCGGGTGTACACCGTGCCTGCATCGGCCCCCGTCAGCTCCCGGGCACAGGCCAGGATTCGGTCGAGCAGCACCTCCAGGTCCCGCTCGACCGACAGGGCCGTCGTGACCTCGATCAAGCGCCGCAAGCGAGCGTGTTCGTCCGCCACCATCGCCCTAGTTCCGGTACGACGCCGCAAGAAATGCGGTAATCGACGTTTCGGTCACGTCTTGGATGTCGGTGGCTCCCCCCACGAGCTGCGCTTCTCCCTTCCCCCGGGCGTAGATCACTCCAAAAGTAAGGGACGCTCCCCGGCGGAAGCGGGTCAGGCTCAGGGAGGCGCCGTACCGGTCCACGTGCTCCATCTGGTCCGTTCCGCCGTTGCGCACCTCTGGGGTGTTAGCCCGGTCCGAAAACATCCCCGCCCGAACCGCCCAGGACGGGCTCCAGTAGTACTCCAGGCCGATCGCCCCGTTCCAGGTCACCCGGCGATCCCCGAACGCTGGGTCCCGGGTCGCTGAGTCGTACATGGCGTCCGCCGAGATCAGCCAGTTCTGGCTGGGAAACACCGCCACGCCGAACCGCACCTCGTAGGGGTAGCGACGGCGGTCGTCCGCGTCCAGCACCTCCTCGAACACGTCGTTCGTGTCGTGGGGCTTCAGGGTCACCTGCGACCGGGCGTCGGAGTGGAGAACCCAAGCGTGGGCCACGCTGACCCCCAGCGCGATGCGGTCCGTGGGCGCCACCATGAACCCCACCATGGGCCTAATCCCCCACTCGTCCACGTCCAGGTACCGACTGCTCAGCTGAAACCGCCCATCGCTCAGTTCCACCAACTGACTCAGGATGAACTCCGTGGTTCGTCGTTGGGCATAAAGCGTGAGGCCCACCGAGAGCCTCGGTCCCAGCTCCACGCCGTACGAGGGGCCGAACAGGTACAGGGTGTCCTGCTCGTTGAAGTTGATCCGGTGCCGGTCCACCTTCACACCGGGAATCGAGGCAGGCAGGCTCTCGAACACCTGGTCCTGATCCGTGCTCACCGAGTCCGGAACCGCGTAGGAGAACCCCAACACCCCAGCGCCCAGGGGGTGGGTCAGCCCGAAGTAGTTCGGCAACAGGGACGAGGAGGTCCTCTCCCACCCCTGCCCTCCCAGCACCCGGCCGTCATACTCGTCCCGGACCAGGCGATACGCGTTCATGCTGGCGGACAGCGATGTCTCCCGGGCGAAGGAGATCCCCGCAGGGTTGTAGAACATGCCGGACGCGTCGTCCGACACCGCTACGTACGCCCCGGCCATGCCTGCCGCCCGCTCTCCGACCAACACGTTCACGTAGTGATTCGCGTCGGCCCAGGCCAGAGGCGCGGCGACAAAGAGCGCCGCGAGGCACCCGAGCGCCCTACGGAGAGACATGCACATTCCTAGAAAACCTGCCGCTGCCGCGGTGCCCGTGTCCACCACTCCCATACTCCTTGATCAGGTCCCTCAGCCAACCGAGGCGCTTGGTGGTGGGGGGATGGGTGGGGGACGCGGTCCCCCGGGTCTCTGCCACTCGTTCCAGGAAGCGTCCCAGCCCCTCCGCTTCGTATCCCGCGGCCGATGTCAAGGTTACTGCAAACCGATCGGCGTCGAGCTCCTCCTCCACCCGGTACCCGCGGTTGAAGAGCCGCTCCATCACGGTGTCGGTGGCCTCACGCAGCCCCACCTCTCCCGCGCTGCCCCCCCCTCCCACCAGCCGGATCAGGCTTGCCCACAGGCCCCGGGACCTTCCGGCGAGCCTCAGATCTTTTGCGACGTGCCCGGCCACCACGTGCCCGATCTCGTGCGCAAGCACCCCTGCGAGCTCTGCCTCATCGCGCATCACGCCGAGGGCCTCCCGCGTCACCACGACGTATCCCCCCGGGGTCGAGTAGGCGTTCACCCCTGGCGCCTCGATCACCGCGAACCGGAATACGAGCTCGCCGCGGGGGGCCGCGAGTGCCAGGCTCTGCCCCACCAGGTTCACGTACCGTTGGAGATCGGGGTCGTCTACGAGGGGATGCCTTCGCAGGATTCGGCCGACCGCCTCCCGTCCGACCCGGACCTCCACGGCCACGTCTTCTGCGGTCGGGGCGTCCATGACCTGGGCGCAGGCCCTCCGCCGACAGTCGACGGGTCCCGCGATGACTCCGCTGCTCCACACGGAGGCCAAAAGAGTCACCGCGACGAGCAGCCCGCCCCTCATTCGGCCCTCCCCTCCTGCAGCTCCCGCTGGAACGCCTCCACCTCGTCGGGCTCCGCGCTTTGACGCTCCCACTCCTCCACGGCCCGGTAGTCCGGGGCGTCCGCGCTGTTCAGCCGTTCCCTAACCCCGGAGCTCCGCACTCCGCGCGTGGCCCCCGCGCCCACCACGGCCGAGGCCCGCCTCCTCGCATCGGGAGCCCAACTCCCCGCGCCTTCGACGGGCTCTGCTGGCCGTTCAGCCGGAGCCCGTGGGCCCAACACCATCCGGGGCACCCATCCCTCGACCCTGGCGGCCCGAACCCGGGCCCAACGGCCGTTTTCCTCCATCACCTCCACGGCCACCCCCCGTTCCAGCCGTCCCACCACCTGGGTCCCGAATCGAGGGGCCACCCAGAGGTTCACCTTCCGGCTCTGTACGTACTGCTGACCACCGGCCCAGGCCACCAGTCCGAGACCCATCACCCCCAACGCTACCAGCCCGGCATTCTTGAACATCGCTTCACCTCCAGCCTTGACGCCATCGGGTTTTGGATCGACCGCCGGCCCGGATTCCTCAAGTGCCCAGGGCTATTTTTCGAGCAGGGTGTACACACCGTCCCAGCCCGGGCCGGGTGGCGACCGCCGGTACGCCCGGCACCGCTCCAGGAACCGGTCGGCCACGGGGTCTCCGGCGAGGGACCGGTAGAGCTCCTCAGCCCTCTCCCAGTCCTGGTCCGAGTACGCTTCGAACGCCGCCTCGGTGACCCGGGCGATGTGGGCCGCGTCCGCCGCCTCCACCGAGATCAAGGGCCGATACAGCAGCACCGGCCGGTGCTTCCCCTTTACCCGTACTCGATCGACAACGGCACACGTCCAGTCCGGACCCAGTCTGGCGCGGGTGTCCTCTGTGAACAGGAGGGGACACCCGTACACCTTGGTCAACCCCTCGAGCCGGGACGCCAGGTTCACGGCATCCCCAATGGCCGTGTAGTCCAGACGCCGCTCCGACCCCACGTTCCCGAGCACGGCCGTACCCGTATGAATCCCCACTCCGATCCGAACCGGCGGAAGCCCTCCTGCCTCGAGTATGGGGTTCAGGTCTTCGAGCCGGGCCAGCATCTCGAGACCACACGTCACCGCCAGATCGGCGTGGTCCTCACACCGAAGAGGAGCCCCCCAGAAGCACATGATGGCATCCCCGATGAACTTGTCGATGGTCCCCTGGTGCGCGAAGATCACGTCCGCCATGGCCCCGAGGTAGAGGTTGAGCAACCGCACCACGCTCTGGGGATCCAGGCTCTCCGACAGGCTGGTGAACTCCCGGATGTCCGAGAAGAGGATGGTGAGCTCTTCCTTTCGGCCGGCTCCCGGGAATGCCTGCTCGGAGAACTCGTCCACCACCGCGTCCAACACGGCCGGTGAGACGTACTGGGCGAACATGCGGCGGACCCTCCGCCTGCGCCGGTCCTCGGTGACGGCCCGATGGGCCAGACCTCCCAGGGTTCCCACAAGCAGGCCTCCCAACGGGGCAGCCATCGGCAGCACCAGGCCGCGTCCGAACGCCCACGCCCCCCCGAGGCCGTAAGCCAGACCCCCGATACCCGGCGCCACCGCGGCCCAGAAAGGGTTCGGAGCCCACAGGGCCCACCAGCACACGCCGAGCGTTCCCAGCACCAGGAGAAGGGGAGCGACCCAGGACGGGGCCTCGCGCAGGAGCTCCCCTTCCACAAGGTTGCCCGCGAGGAACGCGTGGAGAAACACCCCCGGGGTCAAACGAGAGAGGGGCGAGGCCTTCAGGTCCTCCAACCCTGCGGCGCTCGCCCCGATGAACACGATCCGGCCTTGGAACTCGGCCGGGTCCACCAAGAGCCGCTCTTCACCCCTACGAATCTGCTCCACAGACGCCAGGATCCCCCCCACAGAATAGGCATTCACCACGCCGTAGGGCCGCACCAGGCACTGGCCCGCCGCGTCCACCGGGATCGGCTTCCCACCGGCCATGGGCACACCCCGCGACATCTCCACCGTCCCCACAGCGGCCGTGCCCAACGAGGGGTAGGCCCACCCTCCCCACACCCGGTAAACGGGGACGCGGCGATACACCCCGTCCGCATCCGGCTCAAGGTCCACCGCCCCCACCCCAGCGGCAACCCGCCACAGGGAAGCGACCGGGAGGTAGGCGGTGGTCGCCCCCGGTGTGGGTGGGTCGACCGGCACGGGCCCTAGGGAGAATCGCTCCCGAAAACCGGCCGGCGCCACCCGGACCTGAATCGGGCCCGCTCCTTCGTCAGGGGTCTCGGTCACGAACTGGGCCGCATGCACCACAGGGCCCCCTGCGGTTGCTTCGGCCAGCGTCCGATCGTCTGCTCGGTCGGCCGGAGCGACCCCCTGTGCCTCCGTGAACAAGATGTCCCAGACGACCCTGCGTGCGCCCCCCAGCAGCAGGAAGTCTGTCACGTCGGCCCACACCCGACGAGGCCAAGGCCAACGACCCACCCGGCTGTCCATGAAACGGAGGGAGGCCTCGTCCACCAGGACGACCGCCAGCTCCTCGGGCAGGCGGGCATCCGCTCTCGTCCACCTCATTCTCAGGTCAAGGGTCCACCCCTCGGCGCGGGCAAAGACGCCGAGACTCCAGATCCCGAGCCCAGCTCCCGACAAAAGCAGCCCCAGCCCCAGACCGGAAAGCAGTCGGCGCCGGCGGCGCGTCTGGGTTTCTCCCATTCGGACCTCATCGCCCCCATGTTCCGTCCCGGCCCCTTCGTGGTCCCCGGGCCCGGCTTCCGCCGGATGCCCGTTCGGCCCCCGAAGGGGTTCTTCCTTTCCAACGGAACGGAAGGCGCGCGGCTTGAGCCCCGGTCAAGGTTTGAGTCTTGTCAGGGCGGTTTCGTAGGCCGCCAGCACGGTGTCGCTGAACAGCACGAACCGCACCTCTTCCAGCGGGCTTCCCGCCTCCAGGTGGGTGATCACCGCCTCCAGGGCCTCCCGGGCCGCCTCTCCGAGGGGATATCCGTAGGCTCCCGTCGAAATGGAGGGAAATGCCACGCTTCGACAGCCGAGCTCCTCCGCTCTCTTCAGGCTCTCGACGTAGGCGCTCTTCAACACCTGTGGCTCCCCCCGGCCGCCACCCTTCCAGATCGGGCCCACGGTATGAATCACGTGGGAGGCCGGTAGGCACCCCCCGGTGGTCGCCACCGCGTTTCCCGGTGCAAGCCGCCCGATCTCCTTGACGATCCTCCTGCACTCGTCGAGAATGGCCGGCCCGCCGGCTCGGTGAATGGCACCGTCCACCCCGCCCCCGCCCATGAGGGACGGGTTTGCCGCGTTGACCACGGCGTCTACCTTCTGCCGGGTGATGTCGCCTCGAACGAGCACCAGCTTCGTGTTTCCGACCTGCCGCTCCATGGTGCACCTCCTCGTCGAGTGGGTTGTGGGGCAAGAGACCAACGACCGATCTTCGTAAGTTCGGGCCTTCGGCCCGCTGGGAGGCTGGGACGCTAGGAGGCTGGGAGGCTAAAGTGTCTGCGCCAGCACCTCACAACCCCGGGGGGCATGGGGTCTGCCGGAGAGCCGGGTGCGGCTCCTATGCTCGCCGCGCAGTGCCTCCGGCGTCCGGACCGCGAAATGGTACCCATTGCATGCAGCTGTGATGAAACCAGTTCCGGTGTTTCGTGCCTGCGCGGCGAATCTCAACGCTCGGCTTCGCGCCCGGCCGGAGGCAGACTCCATGCCCCGCACGCAACGCTCGGACCGAGACTTGCACAAAGTCCGTACCCCGCAAACAGGCCACCCAGTGGTCTACCGGAGCTTCCGAATGTCCGACCATGAACCGATCTTCACCGAGGTGCCGTGGGACCCGGATGTGCAGGCGTTCTTGGACCAGATGATCCGGGTGCGGCCCGACCTGTACCTGGATCCCATGGTGGGCGAGCCCTGGTCCTGCGATCCGGCCCGCTGCCGGCCCCGTCTGGGCCCGAACCTGTGCTGCAAGGTGGAGCGACGGTGCCGCCACTTCGACGGCAAGGGGTGCCGGATCCACTCCACCAAACCGTTCGCCTGCGCCCTGTTCCCGTTGGATCTCGTGACTGTCCGAGGCATCCGGGTCGTGACCACGGTGAAGAACCCGGACTTTTTCCGGCTGGGATGGTGCCGGTTCGACCGGGACATGCTCTGCTGCTTCCCAGACCAGTCCGCCGGTGCTCCGCCGATGATCCAGGCCCAGGAACCCGTTCTCCGTAGAGTGTTCACGGCTGCCGAGTGGAACCTCATGCTCCGCGCCCTGGGGGACGATACGAGAGTCTTGGCCCGAGCCGAGTCCCTCTGACGCTTCCGTGGAGCCCCATGGCCCAGACCGACTCCCTGCTGAAACGACGATTTCCGGCCGTGACCGGGGCCGTGTTCCTCGTCCTGTTCTGTGGCCTGTTGGCCGTGGAGTGGTTGTTCTTCCGGCGCGAGGCGGTCCACCATGCGGAGGAGACCGCCCAGACCATGACGGAGTTCCTGCGGCGGGAGCTCGAGAACACCTTTCCGCTCCCCACCATCCTTGAGGGGCTCGGGGATCCGGAGCTCTACGAATACTTCGACCACCTGATCCGAGACAAGTTGGCCCTGCTGGGGCTGTTGAGGGCCCGGATCTACTCACCGGACGGCACGGTGCTCTACGCTACGGACGCTCGTCTGGTTGGCCGCCGGATCTCTGACCACGACGAGGTCGCCCGCGCAAGCCAGGGCCATCCCGTGTCCGAGGTGATCTCGCAGGCCCGGTTCCGCTCCCGCTACGGCCTGCCCGCTCCCACGGAGTACATCGAGTCCTACCTTCCCTTGGAAGAGCAGAACGCCCAGGGTGGCCACTACGTGTTCGAGGCCTACCAGGACTTTGTGCCGGTGGCTGCGGGGTACGTGCGGGCGTTCCTCCTGACGGGGCTCTCCACGGGGGGCCTGCTCGCGGCGGCCATGGTTGTGCTGTGGCGCCTTCATCGGCGGGCCCAAAAGCTCGAGAACACCGTGCACGCCCTGGAGCAGTTCCTGCCGATCTGCGCCGGTTGCAAGAAGATCCGGGTGGAGGAAAAGGGGAAGCACCAGGAGTGGATCAGCGTGGAGCAGTACTTCGAGGAGCGCCAGAGTGTGGCGTTCAGCCACGGTCTGTGCGACGAGTGCTTACAGAAGCTCTACCCAGATTTTGCCGAAGGGATTCTGAACAAAAAGGGGTGACGGCTTCCCTTACGCTACCGCCGCCGGCCCGGCCGGCGTGACTTCCGGGCCGGGGCGCTCTTTCGCTCCGCCACGGCCAGATAGCCCGTCACCTCGTCCCGATCGTGGTACAGGTGCCTCAGCCGCAACGCGTACCCCTTGTTTGCCCGCCCCATCTCTCGCTCCACGATGGCCCGGCACCGCTGCACCGCCTCGAGCCGGCGGTCGCCCGGCAGCTTCCAGTTGAACAGGAGCCACCGGGCCCGGCCCCTGGCTGCCCACAGACCCACGAGCCGCGCCACCCGCTCGCCCGGCTTGACCATGTCGCACACCATCCAGTCCACCGGCCTATCGGGGCGGAACCGGAACCCGTCGGCCCGGACGTGCTCCACAAGCCCGGTCTCCAAAACCTCCGAAGCCAGGCGGGCGTTGTCCACCGCCGTGACCAACAGGCCCCGGCGCGCGAACTGCCAGGACCACCCGCCCGGCGCCGCGCCCAGGTCCACGACCCGGCGGCCTGGCTTGAGCGCCTTCTGGCGCTCGTGCTCCGTCAAAAGCACGTGGAGCGCCTCCTCCACCTTGCGGGCCGCCCGGCTCGGCGCGCCGGGCGGCACCGCGAGACGGGCGATGCCCCCCGGCCACGGCGACGAGTTCCTCGGGTCGGACACCCCAACCCAGAAACGTCCCGTCGGCACGACGGCAACGTGGATCCGGGGCGCCCGACGGTGCCGAGACGACAGCCATCCCCTGGCCTCCAGCTCCGGCCGAAGGCGGCGGGACAGGGTCTCGCACCGAGACCACAGCCGGCGGCCGGCCTCGGAGTCCGGCGCCTCCACCACCAGGTCGCGGGCCCGAGGCGTTCCCCCGGCCCTCCGTGCGGTCTCTTCCAGGGCCGCGATCACGTCCCCGGGCTTCGGCAAGCCCGCACCTTCCCCCAGGACACGGAACCACTGGCGGGCGAACACAAAGGTGAAGGGACGGATCGAAGCGACCAGATTTCGGGCCACTTCCGGTCCGGGAATGTCGAGGAGCACCCACCCGGCACCGGAGGAAGCGTGGAGCCGCACGGACGCCCCGGCCCACCGGACGACCTCCGTGCCCAGGTCGTCCTCGAACCCGGGTCGGCAGAACCAAACGAGGCGATCCCTTGGGGTGATCATGGCGGCGCAGGGTACGGGGCCACCGCCGAAACGTCAAGGCGCAGGGGATTGTCTTTACCGAGATCTCTGGTAGGTTGGGTTTACGACTCCTCGCCCCGGGGGATAGAGAGGAGAGCCGTGGACGGCCTTTTTCGGTTTGTCACATGGCCCCGCGGGGGCTGCGGGTGGGAGGACTCTGCGATCGGCCGGATGTCGCGCCGGCTCGGGCGGGGGGCCCACCGCGTCCTCGGACGGGCGGGATGCCGATCCTGCGGAAAATGTTGCGAGCTGTTCGGGGCGAACCTTACGGCCACCCCGGGGGACGTGGCCCGATGGACCCGGGAGGGCCGCTTCGAGCTGCTGGCTCGGGTGAGCTCTATGGGCCACCTGTGGATCGATCCGGCCACGGGCACGCGCCTGTCCCGATGCCCCTACCTGGTGCGGATCGCACCGGGGAGGGCCCGGTGCCGGATCCACGCGACCAAACCCCAGATGTGCCGGGACTACCCCACCTTGGCCCACGGCAAGCGGTGTGTGGCGAACCGGCTGTTTCCCCTGAACCACTGACGGCGATCGGGGGGGAGCCACAGATCACACAGATTGGCACAGATCGGGGGCCTCCCAGACCGTTTGTCCGCCCGTCGGCATACCGGAAACGGTGGGGAATCGTAGGGGCCGAGACGAACACCACCAGGGAATCGACCCCGTGCACCCGATATACCACCGTCCTTGGCAACCCGTCTGTGGCCCAGACGGCTTCCTCATTTCCCCCGCGGATTCTTGCCTTCCCGGAAGACCCGGAGCCACTCCTCCACCTCCTCCGCCGCCGGCTCCGGCTTCTCCGGGTCGGGAGCACCCGGCCGCCTCGGCCGGACCCGCTCCCAGAACGCCTCCGCGGTCTCCACCCGGCCCCCCAGACCGCGCACCCGCACCGCCAGCCGTCGGTCCGAGGTGACGACCAAGGCCGATCGGGGGTTGGACCTCCGCAGCAACCGAAGGATCTCGTCGTCTGCCGTCCGCGCGGACGGGGCGTAGATCACCCGGAGCGCCCCCACCCGCCCGGCTTGTGCGTCGCCAGCCCGGTCACCATCGAACACCACGGTCACCCGCTCCCGCCGGGAGGAGGCCCACGCCGATAGCCGCTCGATCACGCGTCCGCGCCCCTCCTCCTCGCGGCTCAGGGGGATGCGGAGCCCCCGGCCGATCAGGTTGTGCCCGTCCACCACGATCACCGTGCCGCCTCCGGCAAGAACCTTGCCAACTCCGCTCCCTATAGCAGGAGCCCCGCCGCCGGTCCACCCCCGGCGCAAGAACGCCCGCCGGGGCGGTACCCGGCGGGCGTCGAGCCCAAACGTGCCGGCTCGCGGCCTCACCCCGTGGCCTCGCGTGCCCGCTCCCCTGGGGGGAACAGCTGCGCCCGCAAGGGGTAGCCCGAGCCTTCGAGGACCACCTGCCGGGCCACCTTGCGCTCGGTGTTGAACACGATGGGCGCCAGCAGGTTGGCTGTGGCGCCTTCGATGCCTTCGGACAGGTTCACCACCACGGCCACGGCAGCCTGATCCGGGTTGGTGATCCGGAGGTCCCGCAGCTCGGTCTCCTTGGCCTCAATCCGGTAGTCCGGAAAGAACGGCCGGGGATCCGTGATCAGGAAGCATACCTCCGGGTGGTCCACCGACTGAAGCCACTGAAACGGAACCTCTGGGTCCGGGTCCAGCACCACGAACCGCAGGTCGTTCGGGAACCCCAGCATGGGTTGTGTGAACGTCACGATCTGGGCTTCGTCGATCTCCACGGGGCCAAAGGCAGGGGTACGGATCTCCACGGGGGTCACCTCCTCACGCGCGTGCGGCGCTCAGGTCAAATAGTCGAGGATCGAGATGTTGAACAGTCGAGCACCGGCGGCCAGCGCCGTCTGGTAGGCCTGCTCCTCACTGGTGAGGCGCATCACGGTCTCAGGCAGATCCACCCCCTCCACGCCGGCCTGAACCTCCTCGGCCGCTGCGTTGAACGCCTCCAGGCGGTCCTTGGCCAGCTCCAGGTTCCGGCTTCGGGCACCCACCAGCCCTCGCTGCGTCACCAGATCGTGCAGGCCCCCGTCCAAACGGTCCAGGAGCCCGGCCACCTGATCGGCGTCCTCGGAGCGAAGCGCGGCCTCCAGATCGGACAGAAGGCCAAACATGTTTCGGGTCCCGTCCGACATCCCCAAGGCCTGGGCACCGGCCACCGTGATCTCCCCCCCTTTCTCCGGGTCTGCGATCCGGATCGACCAGGTGCCGTCGTCGTTGGCTCGGGCCTCCAGGTTCACCGTGACGTCGTTGGTGCCCTCGTAGTCCCGGATGCCAGAGTCCACCGCCGCAGCCAGCTCGCTCGCGTCCGCATAGGTTCCGGTCAGGGTCACCTCCACCTCCTGGGTGCCGTCCGAAACCGTGAAGCTCAACGGTGTTTCTCCGAGGTCCAGGGGGTAGGACACGTCGTCCCGGCTCCGGGCCTCGGTCTCCCGAAACGCGATGTCCCCCGGGAGGTTCACGGCCACGGTCTGGCCGTTGCCCATGTTCACCCGAAGCCGCTCGGAGTTTCCCTGATACCGGACCGTTCCCCCCTCGCTCTGGAACGGGGCCTTCTCCCCGGCCGTGCCGTTGAACAGGTACTTGTCCTCATGACGACCCTGGGCGATCTGCAGCAACCCCTCGCGGATACCGGCCACCTCGTCGGCCAGCGCGGCATAGCTGCCGGACAGCGGTGCACTCGCGACGTTCGCTCCCTCCACCGCGATGGACTTGGCCCGCACCAGGTGGTTGTAGGCCTGCTCCAGGGCCGACTCGGTGGATCGGTGCACGGACTGGGCCTCGTCGATGTTCCGCACGTACTGCCGGTTTCGGGCCACCACCTCCTGGAGCCGGACCAGCCGGCTAGCTCCGGCAGGGTCGTCGGCCGGCTGGGTCACGCGTTTTCCCGACCCGATCTGGCGGTTGAGCCGGTCGAGGTTCCCCAGACGCCTCTGGAGATCCTGCACCCAGGTCTGCTGGAGGCTCTTGTGGGTCACGCGCATGGCTCACTGCTCCTAACGGCCGGCCAACCCGACTCGGTTAATCAGGGTATCGATCAGGCTGTCCATCACGTTCACGAACCGCGCCGCCGCCTCGAATCCGCGCTGGTACTGGAGAAGCTGGACCATCTCCTCGTCCATGTTCACCCCGGACACCGCCTCCCGCTGGGCCTCCAGCTGGGTCAGGACCGCCTGACTCGCCCGATCGAACACCCGCGCGTCCCGCGCCGTGGCCCCCAGATCCTGGACGATCCGGCCCAGGTACCCGGCCGGGGTCTCGCCCACGTCCTCGAACAGGTTCTGAGCGGCGAGGTCCGCGATACGGCGGGCCGTCTCGCCGTCCCCTGCCGCGCTCTCCAGCCCTGCCGCGATTCGGTCGGTGTCGGCCGCCACCTTGGGATCCAGCTCCAGCTCGGCGTCCGGGGCGAACGCCGTGAAGGTGCCGCCGGAGAACGGTCCGCCCCCGAAGAACACCTCGGCCGTGCCCCCGGGCAGAAAACCCAGGCCCACCCCGCCGACCAGGGTCACGCTCGCGTCCCGCGTCAGATCCACGTCCTGGGCCGGCCCTCCGTCGAGGCTGACGCTGCCCGTGGTCAGCAGCCCGTCGCTCCGATCCCCGACCGAGTAGGTGCCCTCCTCCACCGCCGCCTCGAAGTCAACCCCGTCCACGGTCCACGACGCCGTCCCGCCCGAGCTGCTGACCTCCACCGCCTCGCCGACCCGCTCGTCACCCCGGTACAGGGCGACCGATACGGTGGAGCCCGCCGTTGCGGTGACTCGGACGTGGTAGTCGAGACCGATCGTGGCATCCCCCTGGTAAGTTCCACCCGTGGCCTGAAGAGCGATCCCAGAGTCTGCCGCACCGGTGCCCCTGTCGGCGCTAGAGAACAGGCTCGTGGGGGCTGTGGGCACACTCACGTCCATACGGTGGGTACCGGGTTCCAGGCCGGTTCCCGCCGTCACCTTTGACACGCCCGTGCTGGGCGCCACCTCCACCCGAGTCGTGTCGCCGTCCCAAACGAACAGGTTCCGACCCGCGTTGCCGTCACGGTCGGTCCCCTTCCGGTGCAGGGCGTTGATGCGGTCCGTCACCGTAGCCATCCACCGGGAGAGGCCCTCCTGAAGCCCCGAGACCACCTGGTCCCGAAGCTCCAGGTAAGCACCGATCTCGCCTTCCTCGGGCGAGATCGGTGCCGAGCCCACGTGAAACGAGGCCAACAACCCGCTGCCGTCCCGGGTGGCCTTGACCTCGAAGCCCTCGGCTTCATACACCAGGTACGGCCCGCCTCCGGCCACTCGAAGGTTCAGGTAGGAGCCGTCGGTCTCCACCTCTACCCCCATCTTCCCGCTGATCTCCCGGATCACCCCGTCGCGCTGGTCCCGAAGATCGTTGGCCTGGTGTCCGGCGGCCTCGGCCTTGGCCACGGCCGCGTTCAGGTCCCCCAGCTCCTGGATGGCCGTGTTCACGTCGGCCAACGCCTCCTCCACGGCCTCGTCAAACCGCTCCCGGAGCTCGACGAGCCCGGACACCTTCTGGTTGTACACGGTGGCCAGGTTCTGGGCCCGGTCCAGCACCTGGGCCCGCAGGGCCAGGTCCTGGGGGCGGGCAGCCAAAGCGTCGAAGCTGCTCCACAGCTCTGTCAGCGCGGTGTTGAGCCCCGACTCCGAAGGCTCGTCCAGCACAGCCTGGACCTCGTCGAGCCCTTGGGCCAACACGCGGTCGTGCCCCCGCCCGACCGTGGCCCGGGCGATCTGCCGCTCCAGGTACGAGACCTGGACCCGCTGGACGTCCTCCGCCTCGACCCCCGACCCGATGCTCCCCTGGGAGGTGATCGTGGGCATCCCCGGTGCCAGATGGACGCGTTGGCGCGAGTACCCCTCTGTGTTCACGTTGGCCAGGTTGTGGCCCGTAACGTCCAGGGCGGTCTGGTGGGCCAGCATACCCGAGCGTCCGATGTTCAGACCGTAAAAGATGTTGGCCATGGGCTGCCTTTCCCACTATGCCTGGCACACGTTCCGAGAGGGCACGGGCAGGGTGCTGGGGCCGTACCCCGCGCCCGTCGCTGTGCGCACCAGATGCCCGGTCACCGTGAGTCCGAACCGCGCGGCCAGCCCGAGGGCTGCGAGCCCGGACCGAGCCCTCTCGACCGCCCCTTCCACCCCGCGGACCGCATCCGAGACCCTCGGGTCCGGATCGGGGCCGGCCTCGCCCGCCCGACACCCCGTCCGGCAGCTGGCCACCCGCGCCCACCGGGCCTCGGCGGCTCGGCGCAGCCGTGCAGCCCGCTCCAGACGGCGGCCCGCCTCGGCCCCGCGCCGAATCGCCTCTTCCATCCTCCCCGGGTCCTTCACCGCGGCCAGCGCCTCGTCGACTGCCCCGGCCAGCGTACGGACCGCATCGGCCTCCCTCTCCAAAGCGGACAGGAGGTCCGCTTGTGCTCGTACCAGTGACTGGCTCACCGGCTCCCTCCAGTGGCCATCGTCCAATGATCGCGGATCATCCGGGGGGCCACGTCCGACCCAGCCACCCGGTACTCCCCCCGTTCCATCTGGCCCACGATCTCGTCCACCAGCTCCTGCCGGATCTCGGGGGCTGCCAACGCCAAGCTTCGCGCCCGCTGGATCTCTCGCCCCCGGTCCGAGATGCTCACCCGGTCGGAGGGGTCCACCGATCTCTGGGACGCGTCCTCGGTCTGTCGTCTGCGCACCGGGGCCGGCGTCGCTCCAAGCCCGATACCACGGGTGTAACGGTCACGGACTTTCATGGTTCTCCTTGCGAGAGGCCGCGATCCCTTGGGCTCGGAAACCAACGCCCTCGGGTCGCGGACCATCTTGGGTTCGATCCATTGCTCGACTCTCAGGGTCGTCGGGCTTCGGCACCACGGCCGAGCCCCGAAGCCGACTCGCATCAGACCGAGCGGTCCAGCCGCTGCCCCGGCGGCACTCCGGTCGACCTTCCACCGAGCCTCTTTCGGGTCCAAGCCGCCTCCGTGCGGGCCGACGCATCCCTCCTCTCCTGATCGACCTCGTCCCGGCTTTTCTTTACGCCTTCCAACTGACGCATCATGGCGCGCCAGAGGCCCAACCCCTCCCCTTGGGTGGCCAACTCGGCCCACTGATCGTCAAGCAGGGCGTACGCGGTCTCCTTGGCGAAGCCCGTTGCCCCGTCGGACGACTCAGGCACCATGGCCCTCCTCATGGACCGGAAGACCAACAGCGCGAACTCCTTCTCCAGCTCCCGGCACGCCCCTTCCAGGTCGCTGGGGAGGGGCTCATTGCCCACCCCCGCCACGGCCGCGCCGAGCCCCACCGGCCCTGTCGCACCACTCACCATCACAGGATCTCCAGCTCGGCTTCCAGGGCCCCAGCCGCCTTCAGGGCCTGGAAGATGGCCACCAGGTCCCGGGGGCTCACACCAAGGGCGTTCAGGGCTTGGACCAGGCCTGCCAGGGTCTCGCCCGGCTCGAGCAGCATCACCCGGGCCTCTTCCTCGGTCACGGCCACCTCGGCACCGGTACGGGCCACGGTCTGTCCCGCCGACAGGGCTTCGGGCTGACTGACCTCCAGGTACGGCGTGATCTGCACCGTAAGGTTTCCGTGACTGAGTGCGACGGGTCGGATCCGGACGTCTTGGCCCATCACCACCGTGCCCGTGCGCTCGTCCACCACCACCCGGGCCACGGCGTCGGGCTCCACCGCCACCGCCTCCAACCGCGCCAGGAACCCCACGGAATCGTCTGCCTGGGACTCCGGCACCGCCACGCGGATCCGCCCCGCGTCCAGTGCCCGGGCCGAACCGGCCCCGAACGCCTCGTTCACCGCCCCCGCCAGACGGGCCGCGGTGGTGAAGTCCGGTTGGCGCAGCACCAAGTCCACGTACCCTCGGTTGAGATCGGGCAGGGGTGCGTCCCGTTCCAAGACCGCTCCGCCGGGGATCCGGCCCACCGTGGGGTGGTTCTGCTGGACCCCTCCGCCCGCGGCGGTGGCCCCGAATCCCCCGATGGACAGGGGCCCCTGGGCCACGGCGTACACGTCGCCGTTGGGCGCCCGAAGCGGGGTGAGCAGCAGCGTGCCGCCCTGCAGGCTCTTGGCATCCCCCACCGACGACACCGTGACGTCCAGTCGCTGCCCGGCCCGAGCGAACGGAGGCAGGTCAGCCGTCACGATCACGGCAGCCACGTTTTTCAATTTGATGTCGTCGGGGGACACGGACAGGCCGAGCCGCTCCAGGAGGTTCGCCGTGGACTGGGTGGTGAACGCCACCCCGGTCTTGTCGCCGGTGCCGTTGAGCCCCACCACCAGGCCGTACCCGATCAGTTGGTTTTTCCGGATCCCGTCCACCTTGGCGATGTCTTTGACCCGCACCGCCCCTCCCGCTCCTACCGGAAGCCATCCCACCAGCCCGGCCACGACCACCGCCACCACTCGCCTCATCGTCCAACCTCCCGGCCGGCTCATCAGAACGGCCACACCGCGTCGAGAACCCGGTACATCCACCCCGGCCTCTGCTGGCTCGCCAGCATGCCCCTGCCGCCGTACAGGATCTGGGCGTCGGCCAGGGCGATCGAGCTCACGGTGTTCTCCGCCGAGATGTCCTTGGGCCGCACGATGCCCCGCACGTACAGGTACTGGGTGTCCCGGTTCACCTGGACCTGCCGGCGGCCCTCGATCACGAGGTTGCCGTCTTCCAGCACGTCCACCACCCGGGCGGTGACCCTCATTCGGAGCACGTCCTTCTGCTTCGTGGTTCCGCTGCCTTGGAAGCTGTTCTCGGTCGTGGCCCCCACGGACGGCCGAAATCCCCCGGAGCGGTACAGGTTTGGCAGCCCGTAGTGGGTCGGCATGCCCAGGAAGCTCGTCACCCCGGCTGACACGTCGGTCTTCCGGCTCAGGTCGGTAGAGGACTCTCGTTGGGCCTCGGCCGTCTCCACCACGATCACCGTGACCAGATCGCCCACCGCAAACGCCCGGTGGTCCCGGTACACCCGGGTTAGAGGAGCCCGGCTACTCCACAGGCTGGTTGGCTGCCCAGGCTGCTTTGCCGCCGAGGCCGAGCGGTTCAGGGGGGTGGCGGGCGGCCAGGACGGCTCCTCCAGGTACGGCCGGGAACACCCGGCCGCAACAACGAGCGTGGCTCCCAAAGCCAGCGCGAAGCCTCTCATCCCTCACCTCCCCAGCGCCGTGGCCACTTCCACCAGCCCCCCGCCCCGGACGATGCCGGCCACGGTACGGCCGCTTCCCAGGTTCTCCACCTGCAGCACCTCGCCGATCCCGGCGCTGCCCAGGGCCTTCCCCAGGGTGCTCGCGGTCACGCCCCCCACCCGGGCCACCAGCCGGACCACGTCTCCCCGGCTCACCACCGGCACGGCCTCCAGGTCCTGCCGGCGCAGGGCCGTGCCGGCCCGCAGGCTCCGCCGCAGACGCTTGCCCACGACCTGTTGGGGCTCGGACAGCGTCGTGGCGTCGGATCGGGCGGTGCGCACCCCGACGTCGTCCAGACCGATCACCTCGCCCCGGCGGATGTCCCGGGTGAGCACCACGGCCGGCCGACCCCGGAACACCTCGACCCGGACCCAGCCGGTGGCGGCCTTGGTCCCGTCCACCCACACGTCCACCGGCACCGTGAAGCTCGATGGGAGGCTCCCCTCTGGGAGCCGCGGCCGCAGGTCCAACCCGCCGCGGGGCACGGGGCCGGGGAGCCCCACCGACAAGACCCTTATCTCCTCGTCCGGGGCCACCCGGGGGCGCACGGCCGCCCTCACCGCTTCCACCAACGCGTCCCGCCCCACCCGGGCCCCGGGCCGCTCCACCACGACCCGGTCCGGAAGGGCCAACTGGTCCGCGGCGCCAACGGTGCGAGCCCGCTGCCGGATCCACGCCGCCTCGAGGGTGCGGCTCCGTCCGGGCCTCGGGGCCGGTCCCAACCGGACCTCGGCCCAGCCACCGGGCGCGCCCGGCACCAGGTCCGCCAAGGTGACCGCGTCCTTGTCGACCTCCACCCGCGACGGCACCCGCACCGCGGCTCCGGACGGGGCCGTGGCGAGCAGGATGAGCGTGAGGACGAGGATCGGTGCGCGCATCGGATTACCTCTTCACGTTGTTGGACATCTGGAGCATCTCATCCGCGGCCTGAATCGCCTTGGAGCTCACCTCGTAGGCCCGCTGGCCGGCGATCAGGTTCACCATCTCCTCCACCACGCTCACGTTGCTCATCTCCAGGAACCCTTGGTTCAGGCTTCCCAGCCCCAGAGTGCCGGGGGTTCCGGTGATGGGATCCCCCGAGGCGGGGGTGGCCACGTACATGGAGTGCCCGATGGACTTCAGGCCCCCGGGGTTGGAGAACCGGGCCAGCTCGAGGGTCACCCCCAGGTCCTCCACCTGGCCGGTGTCGCCGTTGAGGATCGACACCGACCCGTCGCTGCCCACGGTGATCTCCACGGCGTTGGACGGGATCGTGATCTCGGGGTACACGATCCACCCTTCGCTGGTGCACAGCCGGCCCTGGGAGTCGAGCTTGAACGAGCCGGACCGGGTGTAGGCCGTGCCCCCGTTGGGTAGGGTGACTTGGAAGAACCCGTCCCCCTCGACCAGGAGATCCAGCGGGTTGCCGGTCTCCCGGAAGTCGCCCTGGGAGAACAGCTTCTCCGTGGTCACCACCCGGGCGCCTAGCCCCACCTCCATACCCACCGGGTACTGGGCCCCCGCGCTCGAAACCGAGCCTGGGGTGAGGAGGGTCTGGTACAAGAGGTCCTGGAAGTCCACCCGGCTCCGCTTGAAGCCGGTGGTGTTCACGTTGGCCAGGTTGTTGGCGATCACGTCCACGTTCATCTGCTGGCAGTTCATCCCGGCTGCCGCGGTCCACAGGGCTCGGATCATGCCTCAACCTCCTGTCGGGAGTTACGCCACCCGTCCGATGCGACGTACCGCCTCACCGGTGACGTCTTCCATCACGGTCTGCACCACCTTCTGGTACGCCTCGAACGCTCGGACCGACTCGATCACGCGGGTCATCTGCTCGACCTTCTGCACGTTCGACTCCTCCAAGGCCCCTTGCATCACCTGGGCCTCCGACGCGACCGCTTTCGTCGCGCCGGTGGAGACGAACAGATTTCCCCCGAGCCGCAGGAGCCCCCGGTAGGCGGGAAACGCCTCGAGGCGCAGCCGGTCCACCTGTTTGCCGCCGGCCCAAACTCGGCCCTTTTCGTCCACCTCGATGTCCGCGTCGGGGGGGATCACCACAGGCCCGTTCTCCCCGAGAAGGGGGTAGTCGGAGCCGTTTCGCACCGTTCCGTCGGGCCCCCGGTAGAACCGACCGTCCCGGGTGTACACGAGACCGTTTGGCCCTTGGAGCACGAACAACCCCTCCCCCGAGAGAGCCAGGTCCAGGGGCCGGTTCGTGGGCCGCACCGGGCCCGGGGCCGGGTTCACGAACTCGCCCGCGTAGTCGGTCTGGACGTCCAGGGGCAGCCCGCCCCCCCCTGTGGCCGGCAATGCGGCCCGGAGCTCCCCTACGCCTTTGTAGCCGGGAACCTGGCCGTAGTAGAGGTTGCGCGCGGCCAGGTCGAGGCGCCGGCTCTCCACGAGCATGCCGCTGGTCGCTGTGTACAGGGCTCGGATCATCGGGCTCCTCCTTCGCCCCGCCTGAAAAGCAAGGCCGGTGCCAGGTCCTAAACCATAGCAACGGTAGTAGGTTACGGGCTTCGTCCCTCCTGTTGGGGGGAACGGAACGGACCCCGGGGGGCACCCCCGGGGCCCTGGGATCGGCAGGGAACGCGCCGATTTTTCGTCTCCGGATGCTTGACCTCCTGGCTCACCGTGGCACGATCTTGCGCCGGGCAGTTTTTGACCTAGGTCAAGGAACGCAACTTTCCCCGGTTTTACAGTGAGCGCCACTTGTGAAGCCTCGCACACAGCGGGGCGAACCCATCCCACGGGAGGAGGAACCATGGGAACGAACGTCCGGAGGTGTTTACTGGGGCTCGTTGGTGTTTTCCTAGCGCTCGCGGGGATGGCGCGGGCGGCCGAGATCAGTGCCGAGACCAAGGAGTGTGTGGAGTGCCATAGAGAGCAGATGCCTGGTCTCGTGACCCAGTGGGAGACCAGCTCCCATTGGGGTGCCGGGGTGGGATGCTACGAGTGCCACAAGGCCGACCCGGGCGAGCCGGACGCCATGGACCACAACGGGTGGACCGTGGCCATCATCGTCTCGCCCAAGGACTGCGGCCGATGTCACCCCAAGGAGGCGGCCGAGCAGGAGGCCAGCCACCACGCCCAAGCCGGAAACATCCTCAACTCCAAGGACGCCTTGCTGGGCCAGACTGTCGCTGGGGAGCCTGCCGTGGCGGTGGGATGCCGGCAGTGCCACGGCTCCATTGTCGAGACGAACGCGGACGGGACTCTGAGCGCGTCCACCTGGCCCAACACGGGCATCGGACGGGTCAACCCCGACGGCTCCAAAGGCACCTGCAGCGCCTGCCACACCCGCCACCGGTTCAGCAAGGCCCAGGCCCGAAAGCCTGACGTGTGCGGCAAGTGTCACCTGGGCCCCGACCACCCCCAGAAGGAGGTGTACGAGGAGTCCAAGCACGGCATCCTGTTCCGCGCTTTCGAGGACGAGCTGAACATGGACAACCCCAAGTGGGTGGCGGGCGAGGACTACTTCGACGCCCCCACCTGTGCCACCTGCCACATGAGCGCCACCCCCAACCAGCCGGTGACCCACGACGTGGGGGCGCGGCTCAGCTGGAACCTGCGGGCCCCGGTCTCCACCCGAACCAAAGAGTGGGAGCAGAAGCTCGCCAACATGAAGGATGTGTGCACCGCCTGCCACGGCGCCCAGTTCGTGGACGGCTTCTACAAGCAGTTCGACGACTTCGTGGATCTGTACAACACCAAGTTCGCGGTCCCGGCCAAAGAGATCCGGTCGCTGCTGATCCAGGAGGGCGTGATCAGCAAGGCCAACTTCGACGACCGGATCGACTGGATGTACTGGACCCTGTGGCACCATGCGGGCCGCAGGGGGCGCCACGGGGCCGCGATGTCCGGCCCGGACTACGCCTTCTGGAACGGGATCTACGATGTGGCCAAGATCTTCTACACGGAGTTCCTCCCCGAGGCGAAGCAGGCGTGTGAGAAGGCCGGGAAGCCCGAGCTCTACAAGCAGATCCTGTCCAAGTACATCGAGAACGACCCGCGCCACGACTGGTACGTGAAGGGGTTCGACCCGAAACGAGTGGAGGCGATCCGCAGGTACTATCAGGAGAGGTACAATCAAAAGGTCGAGTGATCCCACAAGAAACGCGGGGCCTTTTGGGCCCCGCGTTTCTTGTGGGTCGCCTCGCCCTCAGGCCCGCCCTGCCCGGGCCGCCGGGAACACCTCCGGCGACGGGCCACGGTGGTGGACTCGGGACTCCCGGCAGGTGTCGCACTCCCCCCGGGCGGTGCTCGGTGCCGGCAGCAGGGGGCAGTCGTGGCTCGTGCACGTCCGGCACCTCCGGACCTCCCCGTTGTCACAGCCCCACAGGGCGTAGCAGCGGCAGCAGAGGAGGAGCTGGCTCATTCCCTGTCCTTCCCCGCTCCGCTGGGATCCGGGGCCCAGGCTCGAACGGCGGCCGCCCCCAGGAGGAGCATGAGCTGGCTGGCGCTCAACGCCAGCGGTCGTTCCCCCAGCACCCCCGCCATGCCCCCGAGCGCCCCCGCTCCCATGAGCATCCGAGTCATCGGAACCCTCCGTCTCCTCAATGATGGGCAAAGTGTTTCCGTGTCGACAGGTTCTGCATAGACCATGCCAGCCTCTGGAAGGAAAAAGTGGAACAGAACTCCCCTTTATCGGGAGATATGGGTAATTTTTTTCTATTGATCGGCTCCGCTCTTCCCACCCCTGGGCCATGGGGATCGGGCCGGGCGGAGCCCCGGTGGGCCGGTCCCGAAGCAATTCTCGTTTTGCAATCGCGAGAAAATCTTCTATTCTTACTCGGACAATCTCCCTCCGGCCCGGGCTCATATCAATAAAACCTTTTTTGAAAGAGGATCTTGGATGTCCACGGAACCCAGCGCAAAGTTCCTCCGACGGGCCTTCGTACGGACCGCGCTTCGCCGAACGATCGGGATCGGCCTGCTGATCGGCCTCGTCTACGGCCTTGTGGCGTTGGTGTACGCGAGCCGCACCATCTACAAGGTCAAGCTCAACTACGCCGTCGTCCTCGAGAAGCTGGGAGGAGAGCGCCAGGCGATCACCGAGGTGGGCTGGCACTTCCGGCTGCCGTACTTCACCCGCATCGAGCAGGAGGTTCCGCTGATGAACCAGCAGATGCACCTCGGGGGGCAAGCCGAGCCGATGCGGATCATCTCGAAGGAGAACGTGGCCCTGTGGACCTCGGGGGTCATGACCTACCGGATCCGCGATCTCCATCAGTGGGCCATCGAGAACCTCGACGCCCATCAGCTGCTGCAGGCCGACTACGACGGCATCGTGAAGGACATCCTCCAGGCCCAGGAGGTTGATCGTCTCGTGAGCGACCGGGAGCGGGTCAAAGAGGAGATCTACCGCGCGTTGAAGAGCCGGCCGGTGAACGAGGGAGGCCCGACCCTGGAGGAGAAGTACGGCATCGAGGTGGTGAGCTTCGTACTCAAGGAGACCCGGTTCGGCGACAAGCTGGTGGCCGCGACCGAGGAGAAGAAGCGCCGCGAGCTGATCGCCGAGGCCGAGAACTATGCCGCCGACCAGGAGGCGAGTCGGATCCGGAAGCTCTACCGGGCTTACACCGAGAGCATCCGGGAGCTTCAGCGCACCGTGGGGCGGCCCGACGGGTCCACCGACGTGGCCTTGCTCAACTTCCTGGCCCAGCAGAAATGGGCCACCGCGTACGAGAAGAACCCCGGGGGCCGGAGCACCGTGGTGATCCAAAACACGGAGGTCCCTCCCGCCCTGACCCTTCCCGGGGCCGAGGAGCCGTGAGATGGCCCGCCGCCTGACCCGGCAGGTCCGTACGGTCCGGCTTCCCGAGGCCCGAATCCGGGAGATCGAGGAGCTCGTGGCCTCGTGGCCCCAGGAGACCAAGGCGTTCATGCGGGCCCGCCTCCACCAGTACAGGCCTCCCACCGGTCTGGTGAACGGAACCATCGAAGGGCTGCTCTCCTTGTTCTTCCCGCAGCCGCCCCGCACATTCCGCACCCTCAAGGACCCCGCTATCCTCACCGACTGGCAGCGCCGGTTCGAGCTGTCCGGCGAGACCAACCCGCGCCAGGCCTGGAGCCGGATCCTCGAGAAAGAGGTGAGTGCCAACGACTATGACTACCTGCTGTGGCTGCTAGACCGGGAGCTGTCGGACGTGTTCGTGCCGGAGCCGGTGCACCGGCTGTTCGAGAAGATCTACCGGGCCTTCATCCGCAAGGAGTACATGAACGACCCCGAGGTGCCCAAGGCCCCCGTCGTGCTGGTCGTGGGCCCCAGCGGCAGCGGCAAGTCCGCCACCGTGACCCAGGCCATTGAGGAGGTCATCTTTCGCAACGAGGTGCGGCCCGAGGTGGACCTGAAGCTCAAAAAGGAGGAGCGGCTCCGGGACGAGCCGTTCTGGAGGACCCTGGAGGCGGTGGACCCCACCCTGGCGCTCGAGATCGCCCGCAGGCGCAAGCTTCGGCTCTACCGCACCCTGGCCCGGACACCGGTGGTTCGGCGGGTGTTTCAAAAACGGATCGGCCGGCACCTGGCCGAGCTGGAGGAGCAGGGGGTGTGGGTGGACTACAGCGTGATCACGCCCAACGACTACCAGACCGCCCTGGCGGGGGAGCCCGGCAACTTCTTCCGCAAGGCTATGGGCGATCCCCGGCGCACCTCGATTCGCCACGTGGAGGAGGCCCACGCGGCCTTCGGTCGGGCCGACGGCCGGGGATCGGCCGTGGAGAGCCAGCAGCAGACCCTGATCGACACGGCCAACATCGTGTTGGACGAGATCATCCAGGGCCGGCGGGACTGCCTTCTCGTGGCCACCACCGACCAGCCCGAAAGGATCGACGCGGCCATCTACCGGCGGTTCGTGGAGAAGGGCCGGATCGTCGACGTGTCCGAGTTCTGGAAGGACCTGGAGAACCTCCGGGAGGTGGTTCGGCTGGAGCTTCGGAGAAACGACATCCGGGTGGGCCCGGCCCGGAGCGCTGCCGACGACCGGGATCTCACCGCTTCGGACCTGGCCGCGGCGGTCGACCGATTGGGGCCTCTGTTCTCGGAGCGGGCGTTGAAGCTCACCCCGGCGTACGTGCGAAAACTGGTTCACTCGGTGATCGAGATCAAGGGGGACTTTCGGCCCAGGTACCTGGACGACGCCATGCTGATGCGCACCGCGTTCGAGGCCGTGGCCCGCAACGCTTACGGCGACCTGTACAAGCGGGTCGTCGACCGCATGGACCGTGGGGTCGGCTGGGACGAGTACGTGGGTGAGATCAAGAACCTGTTCTCCGAGATGGCCAACAACTGTCTGTACTACGGGGCGGCCGAGGAGAAAGGGGTGGTGCTTAGCGGCCCCCCCGGCAGCGGCAAGACCTTTTTGGTGCGGGCGTGGCTCAGCGAGAACCGCGACGTGCACGACATCTCGGTACGCCCCACCGACCTGATGGACCCCTCCAACCCCATCGACGGCACCGTACAGAACCTCGAGCGGGTGTACGACATCGCCAAGATGATCGCCCCCACGGTGGTGTTCTTCGACGAGGCCGACGCCGTGGCCCCCCGCCGCAGCTCCTCGGGCGGCAGCCCCCAGGACAAGGTGACCAACAAGTTTCTGAACATCATCGACGGCGAGGTGCCCCTGAACCGCGTGTTCACCGTGCTCACCACGAACCGGCTCGACATCCTGGACCCGGCCCTGGTCCGGTCCAAACGCCTCAAGGCCCTGGAGATCAGCGGCCACCTGCGCAAGGCCGACATCGTCGGGATCCTCGAGCGCAGGCTCGACGGGGTTCCTTTGGCGCCGGGCATCGACACCGCCGCGATCTTTGAGGCCGCCTCCCAGGTCTCCCAGACCCCGGCCGACTTCGCGGCGTTCGTGGAGAAGGCCGCCGGTCTGCGCAAGACCGAGTACGAGGTGATCCTCCGGCTCCGGGCCCTGGTGGAGGCGCCCGACGAGGCCAAGGAGAACTTCGTCAAGTTCAACCTGAAGACCCTGGCAGGCATCCTCGAGGCGCTGGACGCGCCCCAGACCCTGCGCTCCGACATCAAGGCCCGGCCCCTGGAGTTCCTCCACCATTACTATGAGCTCCTCCGGCTGGTGGATCCGGTGGACCGACCGGAGGACTACCCTCTGACCCGAGCCCACCTCCAGGCTGCCCGCCAGGAGCTCGGCCGCAGCCCCACGAAGAAGGGGAAGGTCCAGCTCGACGAGTTCCTCGGGGCAGAGCTGAGCCAGGAGCCCCAGGTGGGGTTCATTATCGGCGTGGGTGCGAACGACGTGACCGGTATGCTCCTGCCCATCGCCACGAGCCTCATGTACAACTTTGCCACCGAGAAGGTCCTGGTGACGGGGGCTGTGTCCAGCTCGGCCCCCAACGCGGCCGAGCTGGACATGGCCGTGCAGATGACCCAGCAGTCGGCCAAGGAGGCGTTCACCCTGGTGGAGAACTACCTCCAGAGCCTCACCCCCAAGATCAACGTGCCCCGAGTGCTGGGGGAGTTCCTCGACCGCTACACGGTCCACCACCAGCTCCTGTCCGCGTCCTACACGGTGGGCGGACCGTCGGCCGGATACGCCCTGGCCCTGAACACCCTCTCGGCCCTGCTGCACCTGCCGGTGGCCAATGACTTCGGGATCACGGGCGCGCCTTGGACCAAGGGGGTCAAGCGCGGCGAGGTGGGAAGCTCCGTGATCATCGGCGGCCACAAGAAAAAAGCTGAGAAGGTGCTTCAATATTTAAGACGCATGTATATGCCCCTCCAGAACTACAGAGATCTCGACATCGACTATTTGATGGCCTACTGGGAGCAGGGCAAGGACATCCTGGGGGTCACCCACTTCGGAGACCTGGTGCCCGAGGTCCTGTGGCTGGGGGACGACTACCACGAGACCCTGGAACGCCTGATTCACCTGCGGGTCGCGTACAAGATCCGTAAGTACCGGGGCGAACGCCCCCCTGCTGACATGAAGCAGCAGATCCTCGAGGCCAAGGCCGAGCTGAGGGCTGCGGCCGAGGACGAGCTGGTCCGCCGGATCGACGCGATCCGTGCCTACCTCCAGACCCCGGATCGGGATCCCCACCTGTCGCTGGAGGAGATTTTCCGCCATCACCAGAGCCGGCGCCTCTGGGGGCTCGTGGGGTTCCGCAGCCGGTGGCGACGGCCGAGCGGGGTGGGCACGGAGCCGTGATCCCGCTATTCTGTCGCGAACCAGGCCAGACCCTATGCCCCAACAACGATGAATGACCAAACGCCGGGTGCGCCCACTCGGCCCTCGGGTGGATAGGAGGTCGTCCATGCCGTTTCAAGCCGCCAACTTCGCCCCCCTGACCCCCCTGGACTTCCTCAACCGCAGCCGCATCGTGTTCCGGAACCGGCCGGCCGTGGTGTACGGGGAGGACACCTGGACCTACGGGGAGTTCGCGGACCGGTCCCAGGCCCTGGCCGGGGCCCTCCGCCACGCCGGCCTGGAACCGGGGGACCGCGTGGCGGCGCTGCTGCCCAACGTACCGGCCATGCTCGAGGCCCACTTCGGGGTCCCCCTGACCGGCGCCCTGCTTGTGGCCATCAACACCCGTCTCTCCCCGGGCGAGGTCTCGTACATCCTCGAGCACTCCGGCGCCAAGGTGCTCCTGGTGGACACGGAGCTCGCGGCCGGTGTGAGGACGGCCGTGGAGTCGTTTCGGGGCCTGGTGGTGCACCTGTCCGATCCTGCGGCCGAGGGGGAGACCTGGCAGCCCCCCGGCCCCGGCTACGAAGAGTTCCTGGCCGAAGGCTCAGGTACCGAGGTGAGCTTCCGGCTCGAGGACGAGGCCACCCCCATCTCCATCAACTACACCTCGGGCACCACGGGCAACCCCAAGGGCGTCGTGTACTCCCACCGCGGGGCAGCCCTGAACGCCCTGGGCGAGATCATCGAGACCGGGCTTTCCACGGCCAGCGTGTACCTGTGGACCCTGCCCATGTTCCACTGCAACGGCTGGTGCTTCCCCTGGGCGGTCACAGCGGTGGGGGCGACCCACGTGTGCTTTCGGCGCTTCGACCCGGCGGAGGCATACCGTCTGATCGACCGCTGGGGGGTCACCCACCTGTGCGGGGCGCCCACCGTCCTGCGCATGCTCCTGGCCGCCCGGCCCTCCCCCACTTACCGGTTCGCCCGGCCCGTTCATATCGTCACGGCCGCGGCGCCGCCGAGCCCCACCCTGATCGCCCAGGTGGAGGAGATGGGAGCCCGGCTCACCCACGTGTACGGCCTGACCGAGGTGTACGGCCCCCACACGGTGTGCGCCTGGCATCCGGAGTGGGACGCCCTGCCCCTGGAGGAGCGGGCCCGGCTCAAGGCCCGCCAGGGGGTGGCGTACACCCACGCGGCGTTCCTACGGGTGGTGGACGAGAACCTGCAAGACGTTCCCGCAGACGGCCAGGCCCTGGGGGAGGTGGTCATGCGCGGCAACAACGTGATGCTCGGGTACTACCGCCAGCCCGAGGCCACGGCCGAGGCGTTTCGGGGCGGGTGGTTCCACAGCGGTGACCTGGCCGTGGTGCACCCCGACGGCTACATCGAGCTCAAGGACCGCAAGAAGGACATCATCATCTCGGGCGGGGAGAACATCTCCACCATCGAGGTAGAGAACACCCTGTACAAACACCCGGCGGTGGCCGAGTGTGCGGTGATCGGCGTGCCCGACGAGAGGTGGGGTGAGGTGCCCAAGGCGTTCGTGACCCTGAAGCCCGGAGCCACGGCCACGGCCGAGGAGCTGCGGACCTTCTGTCGGGAGCGGCTGGCCCACTTCAAGTGCCCGAAGCACTTCGAGTTCTGCGAGCTGCCCAAGACCAGCACCGGCAAGATCCGCAAGAACGTGTTGCGCCAGCAGGAGTGGTCCGGGGCCGAGCATCGCATCCGAGGCTGATCCGGTTTCAGCACGATTGGATTCGTAAGGGTCTGCTCTGCCATGTCGGTCCTCTCCTACGGGCGACGGATCAAAGCCGTGACGGACTGAAGGTGCGCCTGGCGCTCGTCGATCCAGTCATCGGTGGGGTAGGCCGGATCCTTTGGTGCCCCACAGACCTCGTGGCTCAAGTATGCAAACGTTTTGGAAACATCAGTGTCAAAGGCACCCCGGTACGTCAGACCCATTTGGCTATTAGGGCTTGCCGAGAGCAGCTTGGGAAAGGCATCCAGGAACTCCCGCCGTACCCGAAGGAAAAGCGCTAGGTAAGGGTCCTCGCACTTCAACTCCCCCTGTCTGTTCTTCCGTGACAGAACAGTCTCCGTGAACCCCACCGTGGCCCAGTAGTACGCGATCCGTATGATTGGGCTCTGCGCAAGCTCGGTCTGGACACTCGGGTGTCGGCTCCAGGCCTCACGGACCTTCTGCAACCAGTCAGTGATTTTGCTGGCGCGCGTCGCCTTGTCATGGTCTCTGATCAAGGCCGTCCACCGTTCTGGGCTTGGTGTCGTACCGAAGTACTTCCACTGGTGGAGGCTGTAAAACAACGCCACGGTGGGGAACGTTTTTAGGCGCTCGAGTTCCATCTCGGGGTCTGAGATGGGCTGGGTACCCAGGGTCTCGAGCACGTCCCACAGGTCGTCGAGCATCTCGACGGCCCTGCCCTCCGGCATGTAGTCGCGGCGGCCGTACAGGTAGAGTTTGAACTTCCATTTCCAGATCCCCACCTCACCGTCGCCGGGGGGCAAAAGGGCCACCCCCTTCTCGTACAGGTAGTCCTGCAGGGCGTTGAGGGGGGTCATCAGGGGGTGGTCGGGCCGCAGAACCGCGGCGAGGAGCTTGCGGTAAGCGAACACCATGTTGTTCCAGACGTAGTACTCCTTGGCCGCTAGGTTCGTGTTCTCGGGGCCGAGCCAGTCCCGGCGCTCGGCCAGGTAGAAGTTGGCGTTCGCCAGCAAGAAGAAAACCGCGGCCCACGCCGCCGCCATCCGCCACCAGCTCGGTCTCGTCCTCACCGACACGCTCCTGCCGCCGTCCGATGAACGCCTGTCACGACCCTGCCATGCCCCGGTCCCCGGCAAGGCCCGCCCACACCAGCGCACACTGCTCCGGCGGGGTCGAGGTCACCGGGTTTCCCTCCTTATCTCGCCCGCTCAGGGTTACCTGGAGCCAGAGTTGGCAACCCCGACGAAGACAGGGCCTCTGGAAAGGGGCAAAGCCTCTGGGCAGGTGTGGACTCAGCCATGGGACCTCCTTTCTGGGGTCGCTCCTGTCATTTGCGAACGGGAAAACGACAAAAGGCCTCCGCCCGTCCGGCAACCACCGGCGGACGAAGACCTCCGATCTTCTTTGATATCATCCGGGCCCCCCATGGACCCCCCTGCCTTACCATGTCCCAACCCCCCGGCCGCAAAATATACCTAATATAATAATAAATTTTTATCACACTGTGAAATCCAAACTCAACCCCCTTTGGGTCTTCGGAAAGGCGCCTTATGAACCGCCTCCCGCCACGAGAAAAAGAAAACCGCGACCCACGCCGCCGCCATCCGCCACCCGTTTCCAATAAACGCCTTGCCTTCCCTTCTTTCGGCCTTACCTTGTGGCCGCGTATGAACTCGCAGAAGACCAACCGGCCCGATCGGGGCCGAGAAGGAGAAGGAGACCATGGACCTGAACCGACTGACCCAGAAGTCCCAGGAGGCCCTTGCCGAGGCCCAGAAGATCGCCATGAAGCGCGGCCACGTGGAGGTGGATGGGGAGCACCTGCTCCTCGCCCTGGTGGACCAGGCCGACGGCCTGATTCCCCGGCTTTTGGAGCGGCTCGACGTGGTGGTGGCCGACTTCCGCGCCAAGGTGATCCGGGCCCTGGACACGCGCCCCCAGGTGTCCGGTCCGGGGGTCGAAGGCGGAAAGATCTACGTGACCCAGCGTCTGAACCGGCTCCTGGTTCGGGCCGAGGAGGAGGCGAAGCGGCTCAAGGACGAGTACGTGTCGGTGGAGCACCTGGTGCTCGCCATGATCCGCGAGGGGGCCGAGACCGAGGCCGGCCGGATCTTCGCGGAGTACGGCGTCACGGCCGAGCGGTTCATGGAGGCCCTGGTAGCCGTGCGGGGCCACCAGCGGGTCACCAGCCCCACGCCCGAGGCCACCTACGAGGCGCTGGAGCGCTACGGCCGGGATCTGGTCAAGGAGGCCCAGATGGGCCGGCTCGACCCCGTGATCGGCCGGGACGCCGAGATCCGGCGGGTGATCCGGATCCTGTCGCGAAAGACCAAGAACAACCCGGTGCTGATCGGTGAGCCCGGCGTGGGCAAGACCGCCATCGTGGAGGGCCTGGCCCAGCGGATCGTCCGGGGCGACGTGCCCGAGGGGCTCAAGGACAAGACCGTGTACGCCCTGGACATGGGGGCCCTGGTGGCCGGGGCCAAGTACCGGGGCGAGTTCGAGGAGCGGCTGAAGGCGGTGCTCCAGGAGATCAAAGAGAGCGAGGGCCGCATCATCCTGTTCATCGACGAGCTCCACACCATCGTGGGCGCGGGCAGGGCCGAGGGCGCCATCGACGCCGGCAACATGCTCAAGCCCATGCTCGCCCGGGGCGAGCTGCGCTGCATCGGCGCGACCACCCTGGACGAGTACCGCCAGCACATCGAGAAGGACCCGGCGCTCGAGCGCCGGTTCCAGCCGGTGCTGGTGGAGGAGCCCACGGTGGAGGACTCGATCTCGATCCTCCGGGGGCTCAAGGAGCGCTACGAGGTCCACCACGGCGTGCGCATCCAGGACAACGCCCTGGTGGCCGCCGCCGTGCTGAGCCACCGCTACATCACGGACCGGTTCCTGCCCGACAAGGCCATCGACCTGGTGGACGAGGCCTGCGCCATGATCCGCACGGAGATCGACTCCATGCCGGCCGAGCTGGACGAGGTGACCCGGCGGATCATGCAGCTGGAGATCGAGGAGGCGGCGCTGAAGAAGGAGAAGGACGCGGCGAGCCGGGAGCGGCTGGAGCAGCTCCGGAAGGAGCTGGCCGACCTGCGGGCCCGGGCGGACGCCATGCGAGCCCAGTGGGACAACGAGAAGGATGCCATCAAGGCCGTGCAGGGCCTGCGCGAGGAGATCGAGCGGGTGCGCCAGGAGATCTCGGTGGCCGAGCGCAACTACGACCTGGAGAAGGCGGCCGAGCTCAAGCACGGCCGGCTGCCCGAGCTGGAGCGCCGGCTCCGGGAGAAGGAGGCCGAGCTCAACCGGCTGGGCGGCACGCGCCTCCTGCGGGAGGAGGTGACCGAGGAGGAGATCGCCGAGATCGTGTCCCGCTGGACCGGAATCCCGGTGTCCCGGCTGATGGAGGGCGAGCGGGAGAAGCTGCTCCGGCTCGATGAGGTGCTTCACCGTCGGGTGGTGGGCCAGGACGAGGCCGTGCAGCTCGTGGCCGACGCGGTGCTCCGGGCCCGCTCCGGCATCAAGGACCCCCGGAGGCCCATCGGGTCGTTCATCTTCCTCGGCCCCACCGGCGTGGGCAAGACCGAGCTGGCCAAGACCCTGGCCGAGGCCCTGTTCGACACCGAGGAGAACCTGATCCGCGTCGACATGAGCGAGTACATGGAGAAGCACGCGGTGAGCCGCCTGATCGGGGCCCCGCCGGGGTACGTGGGGTTCGAGGAGGGGGGCCAGCTCACCGAGGCGGTACGCCGCAAGCCCTACTCGGTGATCCTGTTCGACGAGATCGAGAAGGCGCACCACGACGTGTTCAACGTGCTGCTCCAGATCCTGGACGACGGCCGGCTCACCGACTCCCACGGCCGCACGGTGGACTTCCGCAACACGGTGATCATCATGACCTCCAACATCGGCTCCCACCACCTGCTCGAAGGGGTCACCGCCCGGGGCGAGATCCGGGAGTCGGCCCGGGAGGCCGTGATGCGGGAACTCCGGGCCCACTTCCGGCCGGAGTTCCTGAACCGGGTGGACGAGATCGTGCTGTTCAAGCCCCTGACCCTGGAGGAGATCGAGCGGATCGTGGACCTGCTGACCCAGGACCTGATCCGGCGCCTCCAGGACCGGAGGATCCGGTTCGTGCTCACCGAGGAGGCCCGCAAGCTCATCGCCCGGGCCGGGTACGACCCGGTCTACGGCGCACGCCCCCTCAAGCGCTACCTCCAGCGGCAGCTGGAGACGCGCATCGCCCGCTCCCTCATCGCGGGCGAGGTGCGCGACGGCGCCACCGTCACGGTGGACGCCGAGGACGGCGAGCTCCGGCTCCGGTGGGAGAACCCCTCCGGTACCGAAGAGAGCCCACCCGACGAGCCCGAGGTGTACGAGGCCGAGGTGGTGAACTGATCGGCTTGCTACAACGCCCCAGCGGGGCCCAGGGGGGCTTTTTGCAACCGGAATCCCGCGGCCGCTTCCCTTCGAGGGGGGCGGCCGCGGTTCGGTTCGGCGGCCGGGCTGGCGCGAACCGCCCGTTGCGGTACCCTCTCCCCCTTACCCTTTCCCCAGAGGCGCCGATGACCCAACGGCCCAACCGGCTCATTCGCGAGAAGAGCCCCTACCTCCTGCAGCACGCCTACAACCCCGTGGACTGGTACCCCTGGGGCGAGAAGGCGTTCGCCCGGGCCCGGGTGGAGAACCGCATCGTGTTCCTGTCGATCGGGTACGCCACCTGCCACTGGTGCCACGTGATGGAGCGGGAGAGCTTCGAGGACCCGGAGGTGGCCGCGGTCCTGAACACCCTCACCGTGCCGGTCAAGGTGGACCGGGAGGAGCGCCCCGACGTGGACCAGGTGTACATGGCGGCATGCCAGGCCCTCACCGGCACCGGGGGCTGGCCCCTGACCCTTCTGCTGACCCCGGAGCGGGAGCCGTTCTTCGCGGGTACCTACCTGCCCAAGGAGAGCCGCCACGGCCGGGTGGGGGTGGTCGAGCTGGTGCGCCGCGCCGCGGCCTTGTGGCGGCAGGACCCGGATCGGGTGCGGTCCTCGGCCCGCCAGATCGTGGCGCGGCTTCGAGAGATCGGGGAGGCCCCGCCAGGCCCATTCTCCGGCCGGCTCCTGGAGGCGGCCACCGAGATCTTCGCCCGGGAGTTCGACCCGGCCCGGGGTGGGTTCGGGGCGGCCCCCAAGTTCCCCACCCCCCACAACCTGGTGTTCCTGCTGCGCAGGTTCCGTCGAACCGGCGACGAGCACGCCCGCCGCATGGCCGAGAACACCCTCGAGGCCATGCGGCGGGGCGGCATCTACGACCATCTGGGGTTCGGGTTCCATCGCTATGCCACCGACGCCGACTGGAGGCTGCCCCACTTCGAGAAGATGCTCTACGACCAGGCCGGGCTCGTCCCGGCCTATCTGGAGGGCTGGCAGGCGACGGGGAATCATGGGTTCGCCCGCACGGCCCGGGAGATCCTCACCTACTGCCTGCGGGACCTGCGCGGGCCCGAGGGCGGGTTTCACTCGGCCGAGGACGCCGACTCCCAGGGGAAGGAGGGCGCGTTCTACGTGTGGACCCGGGCCGAGATCCTGGAGGTGCTGGGCAGGGACCGGGGGGAGCGGTTCTGCCGGGTGTACGGCGTGACGGCCGAGGGGAACTTCCGGGACGAGGCCACGGGCGAACGCACCGGAGCCAACGTGCTGCACCTCGATCGGCCCGTGGAGGAGTGGGCCCGGGAGTGGGGAGTGGAGGCCTCGGAGCTCGATGCCGGCCTGGGGGAGGACCGCAAGCTCTTGCTGGCCCGCCGGAGCCTCCGGCCCCGCCCCGGCAAGGACGACAAGGTGCTCACCGGGTGGAACGGGCTCATGGTGTCGGCCCTGGCGCGGGCAGCCTGGGTGCTGGGTGAGGGGGGGTACGCCCGGGCGGCGGCGGACACGGCCCGGTTCGTCATGGGCCGGCTCCGGGCGGGCGACCGCCTGCTGCGGTGCTACCGGCAGGGGGAGGCCGGGGTGGAGGCCGTGGCCGAGGACTACGCGTTCCTGTGCCGGGGCCTGCTGGACCTCTATGCGGCCACGTTCGATCCGGCGTGGATCGCGGCGGCCCTGGACCTAGCCGAGCGCCTCGTCGAACGGTTCTGGGACGCCGACGCCGGGGGGCTGTTCGACGCCCCCCCGGACGGGGGCGCCCTGCCGTGGCGTCCCAAGGAGGTGTACGACGGCGCCACCCCTTCTGCCAACAGCGCGGCACTCGAGGCGTTCGCCCGGCTGGGGCTCCTGACCGCGGATCCGGCCTGGACCCGGCGGGCCGGGGACCTGGCCGAGGCCCTGGCTGGCCGCGTGCACCGGTACCCTGCCGCGTTCACGGCCTACCTGACCGGGGCCGCCCACCTGCTGGAGCCCACCCGCGAGGTGGTGATCGTGGGCCCGCCCGGCCGTGACGACACCCGGGCCCTGGTGGATACGGCGAGGTCGATCTACGCTCCGGAGACCACGGTGCTCCTCGCCCCCCCGGACGGCGTCCTGGCCGGGGCCGTCCCCTTCACCCGTTCCATGAAGACCGTAGGCGGCCGGGCGGCCGCCTACGTGTGCCAGAGCTTTGCGTGTGGGGCTCCGATCACCGATCCGGGGGAGCTGTCCGACCTGTTGGCCCGCCCCCCTCCACGGGGTGATCGCGGGGATTACACGTAGCACTCGTCCCGGACCAGGGGTACCAGCACCACCGGAGTGGGTGCGAGCTCGGCCACCCGATGGGACGCGCTTCCGACCCACATCTCCCGGATGCCGTGACGGCCCTTCGTACCCATCACGATCAGGGTGCTGTGGTAGTCCTGGGCCGCCTGGAGCACGGCCTCGGCCGTGTGTCCGGCCAGCAGGTGGGGGTCGGCCTCCAGGCCCAGCCCACGCAGATCCTGGCAGATCGCCTCCATGCGTTCCTTGGCCTCGGCCTCGGCCTCGGCGATCGCGTCGGGGGGGCTCCGCCGGAAGTCCCGTTCGGTGATCACGTGCACCACGTCCACGGCCTTGGCCGCCGGGGCCAGGGCCCGCACGAACCCCAGGGCCCGCTCGCTGTCGGGGGAGAAGTCCGTGGCCAGAAGCACCCGCTCGAACACGTTGGCACCGGGCAGGTCGCAGGCCCCCTCGCCCGTGTGCTTGCACACGAGCACCGGCACGGCCGATCGCCGCAGGACCGCCATGGTGGTGCCACCCAGGTACACGGTGTCGGCCACGTGGGCGTGCTGCCGGCCGGCCACCACCAGGTCCACCTCCTCCTCGCAGCCCAGCTCCAGAATCTTTCCCTCGGGCGAGCCCACCTCGATCCGGTGCCGGGCCCGGATCCCCTCCTCGACCAGGCGCTTCTCCCAGTCCTCGAACCGGATCCGGGCCTCCTCCCGGAGCTGGTCCGCGAGCTTCTTGTCGAAGCCCCGGAACAGGTTGTAGGCCACCTCGTCCCGGTCGACCACGAACAGGAGGATCACCTCCTCCAGGCCGGCGGTCTTGAGGGGAAGCAGCCGCTCCAGGCACCGGAACGACAGATCCTCGAACTTGGTGGGGAACAGCACCTTGCGAATCGCGTCCATGGCTACCTCCCCTCACCGAAAGAAGACGAGGGTCACGAGAACGAAGGTGGGTACCAGGAAGACCAGGGAGTACTTGAGAATATACCCGAAGAAGCTGGGCATCTCCACGCCGGCCTCCTCGGCGATGGACCGCACCATGAAGTTGGGGGCGTTTCCGATGTACGTGTTCGCTCCCATGAACACGGCGCCCGCCGCCACGGCCTCGAGGTAGATCTCTTGGTGCTGGATCAGGTTCAGGATGGCCTGGCGCTCCGGTACCCCCGGGAAGAAGTTACCCAGGGCCGTGTTCAGGAACACCAGGTAGGTGGGCGCGTTGTCCAGGAAGCTGGACAGCCCGCCGGTGACCCAGAAGTAGTGGAGCGGCTCCTTGACCGCCTCGATCAGGAACGCCAAGTGGCCCTGGGTGCCGGCCTTCAGGATCTCGAGCACGGGAATCATGGTCACGAAGATGCCGGCGAACAGGTAGGCCACCTCCACAATCGGAAACCAGGTGAACTCATTGCGCTCCCGGATCGCCCTCTTGGTGGTTCGCAGCGACAGACCCCCCATCACCACCAGCAGCACGTCCCGGCCCACGCCCGCCACGGACAGGGTCACCCCCAACAGGTTGACCGTTCCCAGGCGGGTGTGGAGCACCCCGCTCAGCAGCACCCCTGCCACCACGCCGGCGAGGAACAGCAGGTTGTGCCCCCCCTCGATCCGAAGCTTCGACCCGTCCGGGGCCGGGGGCCGGCCCTCCTCCTTGCGGTAGTAGTACCAGTCCATGAGGAAGAACACGGCCAGCAGCACCGCGGACACCAGGAGCATGGGGGGCAAGATCTTGAACGTCCAGAAGAACGGCACCCCGTGGAGGAACCCCAGGAACAAGGGGGGATCTCCCAGGGGGGTCAGGGCGCCGCCCACGTTGCACACCAGGAAGATGAAGAACACCACCTGGTAGGTGCGGCGCTTGCGCCAGGCGTTCGCCCGCAGGAACGGCCGGATCAAGAGCATGGCCGCGCCCGTGGTGCCCACCCAGGAGGCGATGGCCGTTCCGACCACCAGCAGCAGCAGGTTGACCAGGGGGGTGCCTGCGAGGCTGCCGGTGACCAGGATGCCGCCGGCCACCGTGTACAGGGACCACAGCAGGATGATGAACGGCACGTAGTCGGCCAGGTAGATCTCGATGATCTGGTGCAGCGCCTCGCCCCGGTACGCGATCAGGAACGGCACGGCCAGGGCCAGGGCCCAGAAGGCCGAGACCTTGCCGAAGTGGTGGTGCCAGAACCGGGGTGCCAGCAGGGGAAACAGGGCGATGGAGAGCAGGATGCCCAGAAACGGGATGCCCCAGTACAGGGCGAGCTCGCTCCCGAGCCCGGCCCCTCCCTCCCCTCCGCCGGAGGCCCAGGCCGTGGTGGCAAACAGGGTTCCCAGGGCGACCGCCGCCAAAAGGCGGCCCAGAGGGCGTTTGTCCATTTCTCGTTCCTCCCGGAAAACGGGGTGCCGGCCGTGAAACGGTTCGGCCCCGGCCGACCAAACTTGAGCTTCGTACGGATCCGAACGAAGGCCCTGCGGGGCCGCGGATCACACCAAGTTGCATGCAACCAGGCGGAGAAACGGGCGTTATCACCCCGTGCCCGGCGGGACGGGGACCCGTCGGAGAGCCGGGTGCGGCCGTGTCAGTAGATACAGTTCGGAACTCAGCCGACAGGACCCCGACGATGCGGTTTGCCTCTGGCCTCTGTCCGCTGATTCCTGGCTCCTGAACCGCAGGTCCCTTGTCCCGCCCCCCGGATACGTGCCGGATGGCAACTTGGTATCAGAACAGCGCGTCCACGAACCCCTGGGCATCGAAGGGGCGCAGGTCCTCGACCCTTTCGCCGATGCCGATGTACCGGATGGGGATCTTGAGCTCGTCGCAGATGGCCACGATCACGCCGCCCCGGGCCGTGCCGTCCAGCTTGGTCAGGGCGATGGCGTCCACCCCCACGGCCTCGTGGAACAGCCGTGCCTGGCTCACGGCGTTCTGGCCGGTGGTGGCGTCCAGGACCAGCAGTACCTCGTGGGGCGCGCCGGGCAGGGCCTTGCCGATCACCCGCCGGACCTTCTTGAGCTCCTCCATGAGGTTGCGCTTGGTGTGGAGCCGGCCTGCCGTGTCCACGATGACCACGTCCACGTTGCGCGCCTTGCCGGCCTCCACCGCGTCGAAGGCCACCGCGGCCGGGTCGGACCCCTGCTGGTGACGCACCACCTGGGCCCCGATCCGGTCCCCCCAGATCTCCAGCTGCTCGATGGCCGCCGCCCGAAACGTGTCGCCGGCGGCCAGGATCACCCGCTTGCCCTCCCGGCGAAACCGGGCCCCGATCTTGCCGATGGTGGTGGTCTTGCCCACGCCGTTCACGCCCACCACCATGATCACCCAGGGCCGCACCCCCTCCGGCGCCGGCCGGGCCTCCTCCGCCACCAGGATCTCCCGGATGGCCGCCTTCAGGTGCTCGCGCAGGGCCTCGGGCCGCACCAGCTCCTTGCGGCTCACCTTCTCCCGGATCTCGTCCACCAGCCGCATGACCGTGGCCACGCCCAGATCCGCGGTGACCAGGGCCTCCTCCAGCTCGTCCAGGGTCTCGGCGTCGATCTCCTTCTTGCCGAACAGCACCCGGTCCACCTTCTGGGCCAGGCCCTGGCGGGTCTTGGCCAGCCCCTGGCGAAGCCGGGCCAGGAACCCTGCCCGGGCCGGGAAGTCCTCACCAGACCCCTCCTCGGCCTCCCCCTCCTCTTCCGGCACGGGCACGGGCGGGGCCTCGGCAGGCTCCGGGGGGGGCGCCTCCCCGACCCCCTCGGGCTCCGGCAACGGCTCCTCTTCAGGCGACGGCTCCTGGTCCGCGGGGGGCTCGGCGGGTGCGGGGGCGTCGGCCTCCTCTCCGGATGTCGGCTCCTCGTCCGGCTCCGGCGGCTCGACCGCCTCGCCCCCTCCCCGCCGGAACAGCCGGCCGAACAGCCCCCGCTTCTTCGGGGTTTCCTCGCTCACAGCTCCTCCCTCGTGGTCGGATGGAAGGCTTCCCTGTAACTTCCGCTAGGACGCTAGGAGGCTGGGACGCTGGGAGGCTTAAAAACCTCCCGGATTCCCGAGCGCTCCAGGCATTACCATGCCTCTTCGCCTCCACCTCACGGTGCAGAGGGCGGGGCGCCTGGATTCGGCTTGGCAGCTAGGCGGCCAGGCGACTCTCGAACCGCGCCAAAGCCCGGGGGCATGGGGTCTTGCCGGAGCGCCGGACGCGGCTTCAAAACTCTAGTTTCTGGTCTCTAGTTTCTAGCCTCTGCCGCCGGCAAAGGGCCCGGACCGGGACTTACGCAAGCTCTGTCCCCCGCAAGCGGGCCGTCTCACGGCCTGTCGGGGTTCCCACCGAGATCCTTCCAGAACCGGGGGTAAGACACCGCCACGGCATCGGCCCCCGTCACCTCGGCCCCGCCCGGGATGGCCAGGGACAGCACCCCCACGGCCATGGCGAGCCGGTGGTCGCCGTGGCTGTTGAACACGGCCGGCCGCAAAGCGGCCGGCCCCCGGATCCGGAACCCGTCCTCGAACGGCTCCACCTCCACCCCGGCTTTGCGAAGCTCCCCCGCCAGGGTTCCGATCCGGTCGGATTCCTTGTGCCGCAGCTCCCCCGCACCGGTCACCTCGGTCACCCCGTCGGCCGCAGCGGCCACCGCGGCCAGCACCGGGAACTCGTCGATGGCGGCCGGCACCTCGGCCGGCTCCACCCGGGTCCCCCGCAGGGGTCGGTTCTCCACGGTTACGTCCCCCAGGGGCTCGCCCCCGGAGGCGCCGGTGGGCCGCAGATCCACGGCCGCCCCCATCCTCCGGAGGATCCGGAAGAACCCGGTGCGGGTCGGGTTCAGGCACACCCCCCGCACCGTGATCCGCGAGCCGGGCACCAGACAGGCCGCGGCCGCCCAGAACGCCGCGGCCGACGGATCGCCCGGCACCTCCATGTCGAGGGGCGCCAGCGGCACGCGTCCCCTCACCCCCACTCTGCCGTGCTCCCGGACGATCCCGGCGCCCATGGCCTCGAGCATGCGCTCGGTGTGGTCCCGGGACGGGGCCGGCTCCTCCACCCAGGTGGTTCCCCGGCAGTGGAGCCCCGCCAGGAGAACGGCGCTCTTCACCTGGGCGCTCGCCACCGGCAGCCTCCACCCCAGGGCCCGCAGGCTCCCCCCCCGGATCACCAGGGGCGCCAGCCGGTCCTCCCGGCGGCCCAGGGCCAGGGCTCCCATCTCCCGCAGGGGATCCAGGACCCGGGCCATGGGCCGCTGGCGCAGGCTGACGTCCCCGGTGAGCACCGACAGGAAACCGTGGCCGGCCAGCACGCCCGCGAGCAGCCGCATGGTGGTGCCGGAGTTCCCGCAGTCCAGCACGTCGTCGGGCTCCCGGAGTCCCCCCAGACCCCGGCCCTCCACCGCGACCGTGTCCCCCTCGTCCCGCATCGCCACGCCCAGCCGCTCCAGCGCGGCTCGGGTGGACGCCACGTCGGCCCCGGCCTGCAGGCCCCGGATCCGGGACGTTCCCTCGGCCAGGGCCGCGAACATCAGCGCGCGGTGGGAGATGGACTTGTCCCCCGGCACCCGAAGCTCCCGCCGGAGCGGGCCCGAGCCCGCCACCCTCACACGGTCCAAAGCCGGCTCCTCCCTTCCTTTGCCCCGTGGAACAAGGACTGCAACGCCTCCGCGTCCCCGGTCTCGAGCCGTTTTCGCACCGCGGCCAGCTCCTCCTCGAACTCCCCCAGGACCCGGGCCAGGGCCTCCCGGTTCTCCATGCAGATGTCCCGCCACAGGGCGGGGGGGCTCCCCACCACCCGGGTCCAGTCCCGCAGCGACGGCCCCGCCAGGCTTAGATCTCGGTCCTGGAGCTTCTCCAACACCGCCCAGGTCAAGGTGTACGCGAGGAGGTGGGGCAGATGGCTCACCCACGCGAACACCCGGTCGTGGGCATCGGGAGGCATCCGAACCACCCGCGCCCCCAACGAGGCCCACAGCGCCTCCACCCGGTCCACGGCTCCGGCCGGCGTGGCGGGCAGCGGGGTCAGAACGCACGGCCGAGCGTCGAACAGCCTCGGATCGGCCGCCTCAACCCCCGATCGCTCGGTGCCGGCCACCGGGTGCCCTCCCACGAAATCGACCCCGTCCGGTAACACCCGGGCCGCCTCGGCCACGATGGAGGCCTTGGTGCTGCCCACGTCGGTGACGATCTGGCCCTGGTCCAGCGCCGGCGCGATCTCGGCCAGGAGACGGCGCACCGCGGTCACCGGGACCGCCAGCACCACCAGGTGGGCCCCGGCTACGGCCTCGGCCGCCGAGCCCGCCGCCTCGTCGACCCACCCCCGCTCCCGCCCCATGGCCAGGCTTGCCGTGCGTCGGTCCCAGGCCCGCACCCGGTAGGGCGCACCGTGGACCTTGATCGCCGCGGCCAGGCTTCCTCCGATCTGCCCGAGGCCCACGATCCCCACTGTGGGACCGGTCATCGCTCCCCTCCCCCGAGCTCGCGGCCCACGGCCCGGCACACGCCTGCCACGGCCTCCACCAGCCGGGCGAACCGCTCGGGCTTGAGGCTCTGGTTCCCATCGCACAGGGCCGCATCGGGCCGGGCGTGGACCTCGATCATGAGCCCGTCGGCCCCGGCCGCCACGGCCGCCCGGCTCAGCGGCTCCACCAGGTCCCAGCTACCGGCGGCGTGGCTGGGGTCCACCAGCACGGGCAGATGGGTCTGGCTCTTCAGCACCGGCACGGCGGACAGGTCCAGGGTGCTGCGGGTGGCGGTCTCGAAGGTCCGGATGCCCCGCTCGCACAGCAGGATCCGCTGGTTGCCCTGGGCGGCCACGTACTCGGCGCTCATCAGCCACTCGGTGATCGTGGCCGACATGCCCCGTTTGATGAGAATGGGCTTGGTGAGGTTTCCCACCTCTTTGAGAAGCCGGAAGTTTTGCATGTTGCGTGCCCCGATCTGCACCACGTCGGCGTACCGGGCCACCAGCACCGTGTCCCGGGGGTCCATGAGCTCGGTCACCACCGGCAGCCCCGCGGCCTCCCGGGCCTCGGCCAGCAGCTCCAGCCCCTTTTCGCCCAGCCCCTGGAACGCGTACGGGCTGGTGCGGGGCTTGTAGGCCCCGCCCCGCAGGCAGGTGGCGCCGGCCTCCCGGATGGCGTGGGCGGTCTCCAGCAGCAGCTGCCGGTCCTCGATGGAGCACGGCCCGGCGATAATCTGCACGGGCCCGGGGCCGAAGGCGACCCCGCCCACCTCCACCTCGGAGTCGGCCGGGTGGAACTCGCGGCTCACCAGCTTGTAGGGCTTCAGGATCGGGATCACCCTCTCCACGCCCGGCATGGACTCCAGAGGCAGGTCCCGCAGCACCGCCTCGTCGCCGATGGCCCCCACCAGGGTGCGCTGGACGCCCCGGGACTCGTGCACGGCCAGCCCCAGGGCCCGGAGGGTCTCGACCAGCTGCCGCCGGTCCTCTTCCTTGTGGTCGGGTTTGAGAACGATGATCATGGTCTTGCGATCCCCTCGGCCGTCACGGCCTGGAAAGCGGCTTCGAACCGGTCCAGCTCCTCGGGCAGCCCCACGGTGACCCGCAGCCACTCGGGCATGCCGAAGCCCCGGATCGAGCGCACGATGACCCCGCGGTCGAGCAGCCGGCGGTACACGCCGTCGCCGTCGCCCACCTTCACCGCCACGAAGTTCGCCTGGCTGGGTACGTGCTCGAGGCCCATTCGGCCGAACAGCCGGTGCAGGCGCTCCCGGCCCCGCCGGTTCACCTCTCGGCTCCGCCGAAGGTGCTCCCCGTCCGCCAGGGCGGCCAGGGCCGCGGCCTGGGCCACCCCGTTGGCGTTGAACGGCAGCCGCAGGCGGTTCAGGTAGTCCACCAGCCCCGGCGGGCCCACGGCGTAGCCGATCCGCAGCAGGGCCAGGCCGTAGGCCTTGGAGAAGGTGCGCACCACCACCAGGGGTCGGCTCGGGTCCACGTAGCGGGGCCCTTGCGGAAAGTCGGGGGTGTCCGCGTACTCGGCGTAGGCCTCGTCCAGGATCACGGCCACGGACGAGGGGACCCGCTCCAGGAACCGCTCCCACTCGGCCGCGCCGAACGCCGTGCCCGTGGGGTTGTTCGGGTTGCCCAGGATCACCAGCGAGGTGTCCGGACGGACGGCCGCGGCCACCGCCTCCAGGTCGACCCGGTGGTCCTGCAACGGCACCCACACCACTTCCCCCCCCTGGGCCCGCACCGTCAGCTCGTAGATGCTGAACGAGGGGCTCGCCAGCACCACCGACCGGCCCGGCCGCACCACGAGCCGCACCACCATCTCGATCACCTCGGAGCTGCCGTTGCCCAGCACGAGGTTCTCGGGGCCCACGCCCCAGCGCCGGGCCAGCTCCTCCTTGAGGGCCCGGCCGTACCCGTCCGGGTACCGGTGGGCCGCATCCAGCACGGACCGGGCCGCTTCCACGGCCCGGGGCGACGGGCCCAGGGGGTTCTCGTTGCTCGCCAGCTTTACGACGTGGGGCAACCCCTTCTCCCGAGCCAGGTCCTCGGCGGGTTTGCCGGGCACGTACGGGGATAGATCGTGGACGAACGGACTCACCATCTGGTGGAAGCGGTCGGTCATGACGGCACGGGTGTGGAGGTCTCTCGGACGTCGTGGAAGCCGGGCCGGGCCGGCGGGAGGGTCCTGTATAGCCGAACCCGCGGCCGCCCGTCCAGAGCCGACCGCGGGTTGGTGCCGGGATTTCGAACGGACGGGACCGAAAAGCTCGCCGCCCCGGACGCCTACCGGGCCCGGGGAAGGCTGCCCTGCGGGTAGGAGCCCAGCACCCGCAGGAACCGGCAGCGGGAGCGCAGCTCCTCCAGGGCGGCCCGGACCCCGGGCTCGGTGGCGTGCCCCTCGCAGTCGGTAAAGAACACGTACTGCCAGGCCTCATCGGGCATGGGGCGGGACTCGATCTTGGTCAGGTTCACGCCGTGCTCGAAGAACGGCTGGAGCATCCGGTACAGGGCCCCCACTTCGTCCCGGACCGCGAACACCACCGAGGTCTTGTCGCGGCCGCTGGGGTCGGGAATCTCGGGGCCGATCACCAGGAACCGGGTGAAGTTGTTGGGGTTGTCCTCGATGCGCGACTCCACCACCCGCAGGCCGTACGCCTGGGCCGCCACCTCGGCCGCGATCGCGGCCGCCCCTGGGTCCTCGGAGGCGATCTTGGCCGCCTGGGCCGTGCTGGCCGCGTCGAACACCGGCACCTCGGCCAGGTGGGTCTCCAGCCATCCACGGCACTGGGCCACGGCATGGGGGTGGGAGTAGATCCGTTCCACGTCGCCCAGCCGGCCGCTGCGGTTGAGCAGGTGGTGGGTCACCCGCAGGTACACCTCGGCCACGATCTTCAGCTCGGACCGTAGGAACATGTCCAGGGTGTGGCTCACCACCCCCTCGGTGGTGTTCTCCACCGGGATCACCCCGTAGGCCACCTTGCCCTTCTCCACCCGCTCGAACACCTCGCCGATGGTGCGGGCGGGCTCCAACCGCGCCGACTCTCCGAACCTCCGCAGGGCGGCCTGATGGGTGAAGGTGGCCGGCGGCCCCAGATACGCTACGCTCATGGGCGCCTCGAGGGCCAGGGAGGCCGAGATGATCTCCCGCCACACGGCCCGGACCGCCGCGTTGGGGAACGGACCGGGGTTGGCCTGCTCGAGCCGGCGCAGCAAGTCCTCCTCCCGGCCGGGGGCGTAGAACCGGGCGCCGGCCTCCCGTTTGATCTCGCCCACCCGGCGGGCCAGGCCTGCCCTTTCGTTCAGGAGCTCGAGGATCCGCCGGTCCAGATCGTCGATGGCGGCACGCAGCTCCGCCAGCTGTCGTTTCACGTCGTCCATGGCGCGTCCTGCCTCGGGTCTTCGAGCCGGCCTCCGCCCCTGCCGGCCGCCTGTTCCAGGGCCTGGATCTCGTCGGAGGTGAGGTGGCGCCAGCGGCCCTCCGGAAGGTCCCCCGCCCGGACCGGGCCGAACGCCACCCGCTCCAGGTCCACCACCCGCCCCCCCAGGGCCTGGACCATCCGCCGCACCTGGCGCTTGCGCCCCCCGTGGAGCGCCAGGGAGAACCCCACCATCCCACCGGACCGGTCCACCTCCCACACCCGCACCGCGGCCGCAGGCCCGTCCTCCAGCCGGACCCCAGAGACCAGCCGTCGGGGATCGAACCTCCCCCGGGCGCTCACCCGGTACACCTTCTCCACGCCCCGGCTGGGGTGGAGAAGGCGGTGGACCAGCCCGCCGTCGTTGGTGAACAGGAGGACCCCCCGGGTGTCCCGGTCGAGCCGCCCCACGGGCACCACCCGTTCCGACAAGCCGGCCAACAGGTCCATGACCGTGGCCTCGGCGTGGGGATCCTGAACCGTGGTCACGTAGCCCGGCGGTTTCCGAAGGACCACCACCACCCTTGGCTGCTGGGCCGGCAAGGGCCGGCCGTCCACCTCGATCACCTGCGCCTGCGGGTCCACCCGGGTTCCGAGCCGGGTCACCACCCGGCCGTCCACCCGCACCCGGCCCTGCTCGATCCACCGCTCGGCCTGGCGCCGGCTCGCCACGCCTCGGGCGGCCAACACCTTCTGGAGCCGCTCCCCGGGCATCTCAGGCCGCCCCCGGGGGATCGCCGGGCTTCTCCTCCTGCGCCAGGAGCTCCTCAATCTCCTGCAGGCTGGGCAGATCGGCCAGGGAGGCCAGGCCGAACACCTCCAGGAACTTCCGGGTGGTGCCGTACAGGAGGGGACGGCCGGGCACGTCCTTCTTGCCCACGATCCGCACCAGCCCCTTCTCCGCCAGCGACTTGAGCACCCCGCCGCAGTCCACCCCCCGCACCTCCTCCACCTCGGCCCGGGTCACCGGCTGGCGGTACGCCACGATGGCCAACGTCTCCAGGGCCGCCCGGCTGAACCGGACCGGTCGGGGCACCTCGAGCCGGGCCAGGAACGGGGCGAACTCCGGCCGGGTGCGAAGCTGGTATCCCCCGGCCACCTCCCGCACCTCCACGGCCCGGCCCGCCAGGGCCCGCTCCAGCCTCGCCAGGGCTTCCAGCACGGCTTGGCGGTCCGCGCCCTCCGGGCCGAGCAGATCCACCAGCCGGGCCAGGGGCACCGGCTCCGGCGAGGCGAACAGGACCGCCTCCACCGCCCGGGCAAGGGTCTCCGGGTCCATCCTCACGACTCCTCCATCAGCACCGCGAACAGCCGGATCTCCCCGAACGGGGTCACCTGCATCACCCGCAGGGCCCGCAGCCGTACCAGCTCCAGAACCGCCAGGAACGTGGTCACCAGGCGGGTGCGGCTGGTCCGCGGCGGGAACAGGTCCTGGAACGCAAGGCCGGCCCCGGCCGGCGCCGTCTCGAAAATCTCCAGGATCTCCTGCATGGCCTCCTGGATCGAGATCCGCTCCCGGGCCACGTCCTCCACGAACGTCTCGGGCGCCTCCTCCAGCACGTCCCGGAAGGCCAGGAGCAGCCGGAACAGGTCCGCCTCGATGGGCGCGTCGGGGTGCTCCACCTCGTCCAGCTCGGGCGCCCGGAACGAGCGGGCGAACACCTCCCGGCCCAGCACGGGGCGGTCCGCCAGCCGCTCGGCCGCCGCCCGCATCCGCTCGTACTCCAGCAGCCGGCGCACCAACTCGGCCCGGGGGTCCTCGCCCTCTTCCTCGTCCTCCTGGGGCTTGGGCAGGAGCATCCGGGACTTGATCTCGGCCAGGGTGGCGGCCATCACCAGGAACTCGCTGGCCACGTCCAGGTCGAGCACCCGCATGGTGTCCAGCACCGCCAGGTACTCTTCCAGGATCCGGGCGATGGGGATGTCGTAGATGTCGTAGCGGTGCTTGCGGATCAGGTGCAGCAGGAGATCCAGGGGGCCCTCGAACCCCTCGAGCCGCACCCGGTATCCGGCCTGGTCGCCGACCAGGATCGCGCCGCCCTCGTCGTGCTCCATCCCCTCTCCTCGCCGGCGAAGCGACACCGGCCGTCGGTCGCCGGTCTACGGTCGAAAGCTCGCCCCGACACCGGAGCCGGGGAGCATGGGATCTCCAGCATCAGGGGCCGGAGAACCGAGTCCAGTGGACAGGTCGTGACCTCAACACGTCGCGTTGGGGGCAACGTTTTTGCCCTTTCTCCGGCTTCTTCCAACTGGCTTCCGACCCGGCGGTCAAAGCCCCGGGGGCATGGGGTCTGCCGGAGAGCCGGGCGCGGCCTCAAGATTCTAGAAACCTTGAGGGGCAAAACTCGCTGCAAATGCGTCAAGTTTTTTCGTGGAGGCGCAGTTCCCTTGCTCCGGCTCCCCATGCCTCGACGGTCTGAGGCGGAGCCTCGCTAGTTTCTAGTCTCTAGCCCGGCGGCGAGCACCGGCCCCTGGTCGGGCACCACCGCGTCCTCGGCGCCGGCGCACCTTGCGCCCGGCCACACCACGCAGCTCCGGAGCCGGGCCCCCGCCTCGATCCGGGCCCCGGCGCCCACCACCGTCCCCGGACCGATCCGCACCCCCTCGGCGATCTGGGCTCCCCGGCCCCGGTACCACGGGCCCGCCGGCCCGTCGACCACCTCACCCGGCGCGGCCGACAGCCGTCCCAGATCCAGCAGCCTCCGGTGGGCCGCCAGGTACCGGCCCGGGGTGCCCAGATCGCTCCAGAACGCCCCCTGCTCCAGCTCGAACCCGTACACCGGCGCCCCACGCCCCACGAGGCTTTGATGGACGTCGGCGTTGATGCAGCAGGGACCGTCCGGCACCTCGGCCAGGATCTCCGGCTCCAGCAGGTGGAGTCCCGTGAACTCGCAGGGCCGGCCGGCCCGCGCACCCGGCGCACGGGCGCCGAGGAACCGCACGATACGACCGTCGGGGGCCAGCTCAAGGGGGGCCGAACGCCCCGGGGCCACCGGGGCCACCGACAGGGTGGCCAGGGCCCCGCGCTGGCGGTGGAACCGTGCCAGGGCCCGTAGGTCGATCTCTTGGTAGGTGTCGGCGTTGGCCAAGAAGAAGGGCCCCCCGGCCAGGGCGTCCTTCCACGGCACGAGGGCCCCGCCGGTGCCCAGGATCCGCGCCTCCCGGCTCCACGCGAGCTCCAGGCCCTGCGGCACCCAGGGCTCCAGGCGGCCCTGCAGCACCTCGGGCAGATAGTGAAGGTTCACCACGGCCCGGCCCACCCCTGCCGACGCCAGGAGGTCCAGCACCCGAGCGGCCAGGGGCACGTCGAACAGCGGCCAGACCGGCTTGGGCACGACCCGGCTCAGGGGCCTCAGGCGGGTGCCCAGGCCTGCGGCCAGCAGGAACGCCTGGGCCACGCCGGCCGCTCCCATGGGTCAGGCCCCCTCCCACTCCCGCAGCACCCGCTCCAGCTCGGTCGGGCTCCTCACCTTGCGGTGCCGCGCCCCGCTCACTCCCCGGACCCGGGCCTCGCACTCCGGCCAGGAGCCGTGGAACGCGACCTCCCCGTCCACCCGGCTCACGTAGCACGGGAACGAGCGTCCCGACTCCGCCGTCCCGATCCACTCCCCCGAGCCGTCCCGCAGATCCGGGGTCTCGCCCCGGGCGAAGGCCGTGGCCAGCTCGTCGCAGCGCTCGTTGAACGCATGGCCGCGGTGTCCCCGCACGTGCTCCCAGGTGACCCGGCGGCCCGAGCCCCAGGCCAGCCGGTCCAGCTCCTTCCACAGGTCCCGGTTCATCACGGGCTGACCGTCGGCCTTGCGCCAGCCCCGGCGTTTCCAGCCGTGGATCCAGCTGGAGATCCCGTCGTACACGTACCGGGAGTCCGTGACCACGTGGACCCGCGCCCCGGGGGCCGCGCGGCGCAACCCCTCGATCACGGCGGTGAGCTCCATCCGGTTGTTGGTGGTGGCCGGGTCCCGCCCGCCGATCTCCCACACCCGTCCGCCAGGCTCCACGAGCACCGCGGCCCATCCCCCAGGCCCCGGGTTCCCCAGGCAGGCCCCGTCGGTATAGATCTGGATTCGCCGCTCGTCGGCCACGCGTCCCTCCGGGTGGTTTGACAGGGTGAGCCCCCAGCCCCTACGCTTGGCGGCCGCGACGAAGTGTAACAGCTCGGCCCCCCCGCTGCCCAGCTCGACGGCCGGAGGTTTCCATGGCGTTCGGATGGTTCGGGAAGAGACGAAGCTCGCTGGAACAGCTCGTGGAGAAGGGCCGGAAGCTGGCCCGTCAGGGCCGCTGGGGCGAGGCCCTGGCCTATCTGGAGGACGCGGCCGGCCGGCCCGACGCGCCACCGGGGCTCGGGGATGAGATCCGGGCCTGCCGCGCCCGCCTGGCCGAGATCAACCTGGAGGAGGCCCGGGAGTGCCTCGTGGCCTCCGACCCCGGCCGGGCCCGGGAGCACCTGGCCCTGGCCCGGAAGTACGCCGCAGGAGACCCCGGCCTGGCGGCCCGGATCGATGCGTGCGAGGCCGAGCTGAGCCCGCCCGGGCCGCAGCCGACGGGCCCGGCCCGGCCCGTGTTCGCCCCGTCGTGCGGCTGTGACGCCCCGTGCTCGCCCGAGCCCCCTATCGAGGAGGAGGGAGCCCCGGCCGACACCGACCTGTTCGAGTTCTACCTGGAGGCCGTGGACCCGGCCGAACGGGCGGTGCTCACCGGTCTGGGCGGGGCGTTCCGGGCGGGGTTCGTGGCCTTGCAACAGGGGGATCTGGACGAGGCCGGCCGCCGGCTCGGCGAGGCGGCAGCCGAACACCCCGGCGCCGCGGGTCCGGCCTACGCCCTGGGCGTGCTCCGCAGCCTCCGGGGCGAGTGGGCAGAGGCCGAGGCCCGGTTCCAGGAGGCCCTGGCCGCGGCCCCCGACCTGGCCGCGGCCGTCCATCACTGGGCCGACACCCTGCGAGAGGCCGGCCAGACCGAACGGGCCGTGCGCCTCCTCGAACGGTGGGTGGAGGACCACCCCGAAGACGGCCCCTCGTGGGTTCGGCTGGCGGCGCTGCGGCTCGACGGCGGAGACCCGGAGGCGGCCCTCGCCGCCCTGAACCCGGCCGCACAGGCCTTCTCTGAGCCGCCCCCCGAGGTGGGGCTGCTTCGGGCCCGCACCCTGGAGGCCCTCGGCCGCACCGACGACGCCGTAACCGAGCTCCAAGGCGTGCTGGCCCGGCGGCCCGACCTGGTGGAGGCCCTCGTCCCGCTCGGCCGGATCCTGCTCGCTCGGGGCGGAGCCCACGCGGAGCGGGCCGCAGAGGTGTTCAAACACTGTGTCCGGATCGACCCCGGCCGAGGCTGGTGGTACCTGCTCCGGGTCGCCGAGGCCTATGCGGCCCGGGGCTGGGCCGCCGAGGCCCGGGAGGTCCTCGATCATGCGGCCGCCCGGCTGCCGGAAGAGGAGGAGGCCCGGGAGGAGTGGGACCGGGTGGCCGGCTCGCTGACGACTGACCCGGCAACAGCGTAGACGGGCCTTCCCGGAGGTGGGGCAAGGGATCTGCTTCCGGCCGGACCCGAGGCCGGGCATTGGGGTTCGCCGCGCAGGCAGGAGACAGGGGACTCGGTCCCACCACGACTCCGTGTAGCGGCGCATCAAGGGGCCGCGCCCGGCGCTCCAGCGGCTCCCCCAGCCCCCGGACCGTGAGGGGATGCCAAAGAGTTTTTCAAGCATCCCGGCGTCCTAGCGGCGGTCAGCTCCGGGGCACGACGCAGATGAACCGCAGCCCCTGCTCGTCCGAGGCCAGGAACCGGTGGAGCGCACCGGGCGGCACGTATACCACGTCGCCCGGCCCCAGGGGCGTGGAGTGCCCCTCCTCCAGCAGGGTCCCGTGCCCCTCCACCACGAACACCTCGTGTTCGAAGTCGTGGGTGTGATAGGGGGTGTGGCCGCCGGGGTCCACGTCGAACACCCGCATCACGAAGTTGGGTGCGCCCTGCTCCTCACCGATCACGATCCGCATCCGCACCCCTTGGGCTCCCTCCATCCGGACCGGGGTCGCCTCGATCTCCTCCAGGTTTCCTACCTTCATCGGTTTCTCCTCTCGGGCTCGGCGCCGTCCCGGTACCAGTCGGAGGCGGTTGCGCGGCGGGCGCCGACCGGGCCCGGGCCCGGACCGCCTTCGCCTCCTCGGTCTTCCCCTGGGCCTCGAGGGCCTCGGCCAGCCCCAGGTACGCCTCCCGGCACGCGGGGTCGGCCTCCACGGCCCGCCGGAACACGGCTTCCGCATTGGGGTAGAACCTCCGGGCGAGCAGCAGCCTGCCCATGCGCACATAACGCAGGGCCCGTGGGTCCGGCCCTGTTGCGGGCCTCTCCGGCCTCCCGGCCGCCTCCGGTCCCTCTGGCTTCCCGGTCGTCTCGGTCGTCTCAGCCTGCTCGGTCTTCCCAGGCTTCCCGGACCTCTCGGTCTTCTCGGGCTCCTTCTCCAGCGTTGTTGCGACCGGCGCGGGTCTCTCCTGCTTCTCCGGCTCCTGGCCGGGAGCCGACCGCCGGGCCTCGACCTCTCCCTCGGGGGAGGCCCGGTGCTGCTCCTTCCCCAGCATCTCCTGGGCCCGGGCGAGCCCTTGCCGCGCCCGGGGGTAGTCAGGGTCCTCCTCCAGGGCCTGCCGGAACACCTTCACGGCCCGGGCGGCCATGCGGCGCTGGAGCAGGATCTCCCCCATGCGGGTGTACCGCTCGGCCATCCCCTTGGGCCGGTAGGTTGGCTGGGCCTCGGCCGACACGGCCTCCGGTTTCCTCAGTACCCCCAGGAGCTCCAGCACCTCGTCCTTGAACCCGTCCCGGGTCATGTCCGAATACCCCTCCAACAGGGCCCGGATCGTGCCTTGCGCGTCGCACAGCAGCAGGGACGGCACCGCGATCACCCCGTAGCGGTTGAACACCGAGAGATCTGTGTCCACCACCACCGGAAAGGTCAGCCCCCGATCGGCGGCCCACTGGCCGATCGCCTCCATCTCGCCGGGATCCCGCTCCTGGTGCTCCACGTTCACCGCGATCACCTGCAGCCCCCGATCGGCGTAGCGCTCGTACAGGTTCTGGAAGTCCCGCAGGGCCTCCTCGCTGCGTGGGCTCCACATGGCCCAGAACACCACCACCGTGGCCTTGGCTCCCAGCGCCTCCGTCAGGTGCACGGTCTCTCCGGCCGGTGTGGTCAGCCGGAAGTCCTTGACTTCCTGACCCTCCCGCGTGCGTTTGAACGCCCACGCCGCCATCGGCATCAGGAACAACAGGGCCAGAACCCCCCAGGAAACCCGTCGCATCGTGCCCTCACCTCCCTGCGGACTCGGTCCGCCCCCCTCGGTTGCATCCTGGAAATCGCTCTGCGATACTACTTGACAGCCGCCAGTGCTTACAAATCCAGCGATTCCAAGGCAAACGAATGAGCGACGTCCGCACCGCCGGCGATGACCATCTGGTCATCGCCGGTCGCACCTTTCGGTCCCGGCTCCTAATGGGTACCGGCAAGTTCCCGAACCCCCGGACCATGGTCCAGGCCCTGGCCGCGTCGGGCGCCGAGATCGTCACCGTTGCCCTCCGTCGGGTGGACCTGAGCCGACCCCAGGAGGACATCCTGGCCCACATCGACCGGGAGCGGTACCTGCTGCTGCCGAACACCTCGGGTGCTCGAAACGCTGATGAGGCCGTGCGCCTCGCCCGGCTGGCCCGGGCCGCGGGCCTGGCGGACTGGGTCAAGCTCGAGGTCACCCCTGACCCCCGTTTTCTGTTGCCCGACCCGGTGGAGACCCTGCGGGCGGCCGAGGTGCTGGTACGGGAGGGGTTCACGGTGCTACCGTATATCGGTGCTGACCCGGTTCTGGCGAAGCGCCTGGAGGACCTGGGCACGGCCACGGTGATGCCCCTGGGCTCGCCCATCGGCTCGGGCCGAGGGCTCCTGACCCGGGAGTCCGTGGAGATCATCATCGAGCAGGCCACGGTACCGGTCGTGGTGGACGCCGGGCTGGGGGTTCCGTCCCACGCGGCCGAGGCGATGGAGCTGGGCGCCGACGCGGTGCTCGTGAACACGGCCGTTGCGGTAGCCCGGGACCCGGTGGTCATGGCGGCCGCCTTCCGCAAGGGGGTAGAAGCGGGCCGAGAGGCGTTCCTGGCCGGCAGGGCGCCGGTGTCCCGGCAGGCCCGGGCGTCGAGCCCCCTGACCGGCTTCCTACGGGACGAGCCATGACCTTCGAGGAGTTCTGGCGCCACAGCGACGTGGCGGGCTTGGTGGCCCAGGCAGAGCGGGCCCTCCCGGATCAGGTGGAGAGGGCCCTCGCCCGGCGGGTCGTGGACCTGGAGGGGTTCCTGGCGTTGATCTCGCCAGCGGCCGCGGCCTTTCTGGAGCCCTTGGCCCGCCAGGCCCAGTCCCTGACCCAGGAACGGTTCGGCCGGGTCGTCCAGCTCTACGCCCCCCTGTACGTCTCCAACGACTGCGTGAACGCCTGCGTCTATTGCGGGTTCAACCGCCACAACCCGATCCGGCGCACCACCCTGAGCCTGGCCGAGGCCGAGGCCGAGGCCCGGGTCCTGTGGAAGCAAGGGTTCCGGAACCTGCTGATCGTGTCGTCCGAGAACCCGACCGCGGTGCCGGTGTCCTACTTCGAGGCCCTGACCCAACGCCTGGGATCCCGGTTTCCGAGCCTCTCGGTCGAGATCTACCCGTTGGACGAGGACGGATACCAGCGGCTGGCCCGGGCAGGGGTGGACGGGGTCACCGTGTTCCAGGAGACCTACGAGCCGGACCGCTACCGGCGGGTCCACCCGGCTGGCCGAAAGGCCGATTACTCCTGGCGGCTCGCCACTCCAGAGCGTGCGGCCCGGGCCGGCATGCGCCGGGTGGGGCTCGGCGCCCTCCTGGGGCTGGGGCCGTGGCGGCTCGAGGCGGTGGGGTTGGCCCTGCACGCCCTGTGGCTCGAGCGGCGGTTCTGGCAGACGCAGGTCACCATCTCGTTTCCCCGGCTCCGGCCCGCCCCCGGGGGGTACACCCCGCCCCACCCCGTGTCCGACCGGGAACTGGTGCAGCTAATGTGCGCCCTGCGGCTCCTTCTGCCGGACGTGGGGCTGGTGCTGTCGACCCGGGAGAGCCCGGAGCTACGGGACGGCCTGTCCCGGATCTGCGTGACCCACACCAGCGCGGGATCCCGGACCGAGCCGGGGGGCTACACCCGGCCCGGCCAGGCCGACGTACAGTTTCGGGTGGAGGACCGCCGGAGCCCCGCCGAGGTGGCCGCCCGGCTCCTGGAGCTCGGCGTGGAGCCGGTATGGAAGGACTGGGACGCGGCCCTGCACGACACCGCCCCGTGACGACCCGAGCCCCCCAGACCTCGCCGGGCCGGGCAACGGGGAAGGAAAGCTGTCATTGGTCCGAGGCCTTTGCGCCCGGGGGCGTGGGGCCTGCTTCCGGCCGCGCGCGAAGCCGGGCATCGAGATTCGCCGCGCAGGCACGGGGCACCAACGGTGGTTTCATGGCAGTCCGGCCGGGGACCGAACGGTTTCACGGTGCGAGCGTTGGAGGCGCTGCGCGGCGAGCCAAGGAGCCGCGCGCGGCTCTCCAGCAGACCCCATGCCCCCCGAGACCGTGAGGCGGCGTCAAAGAGGCGGGGCCATACTTGGAACACTCTGGAATCAAGTAGGTTTTCATGCGTCCTAGCGTCCCAGCCTCCCAGCATCCTAGCGGAAGTCACTGGAAAGGAGTGTTGCCGTGACGGTGGTGGTCAACGGGGAGCCCCGGCCGGTGGACGCCGGGACCACGCTGGGCGCCCTCTTGGTGTCCTTGGGGGTGCAGCCCGCCACGGTGGTGGTGGAGCGCAACGGGCAGATCGTGGCCCGGGACGCCTTCGGGCGGACCGTGCTGGCCGAAGGGGACCGGCTCGAGGTGGTCCGGTTCGTGGGGGGCGGATGAGTTCCACGGCCGAGTCCCGGGCCCGGGCGGTCCGGGCGATGTTCTCCGCCATCGCCCCCACCTACGACCTTCTGAACCGGATCCTGAGCCTCGGGGTAGACGTGGGCTGGCGCCGGCAGATGGTGCGGCGCCTGCCCCCCGGATGCCGACGGGTGCTGGACCTGGCCTGTGGAACCGGCGACGTGGCCTTGGAGATCGTCCGGCAAAGACCTGCCGCCCGGGTGTTCGGGGCCGATTTCGCCCTGCCGATGCTCCGGGCCGGCACCCCCAAGCTGCGCTACCGCGCCGCCGCCGGGCGGATCCTCCTGCAGAACGCCTCGGCCGAGGACCTTCCCTACGGGGACGCCACCTTTGACGCGGCCACCATGGCGTTCGGCATTCGCAACGTGGTCCGCCGGCAGCGAGCCCTGGCGGAGCTCCACCGGGTGCTGCGCCCCGGCGGCCGGCTGCTGGTTCTGGACTTCTCGATCCCCCGGTCCTCGGGCCTCGCGGCCCTGTACCGGGTGTACTTCCATCGGGTCCTGCCGCTCGTGGGCGGGGTGATCTCCGGCAATTTCGAGGCCTACCGCTACCTGCCGCGAAGCGTGGAAGGATTCCCCCCCCGCCACCGGTTCGCCGCCATGATGGTCCGGGCCGGGTTCGAACGGCCCCGGTACCAGGACCTCACGTTCGGCATCGCGACCCTGTACGAGGCCGAGAAGCCCGACCTCCCCCTCACTGGCCCGGCTCCAGGCCGCACTCCCGGATCTTGTACAGCAGGGTCTTGTAGCTGATGTCGAGCAGCTGGGCCGCCTTCCGGCGGTTCCAGTTGGTCTGGCGGAGCACCGCCGCGATCATGCGCCGCTCGGCCTGCATCGCGGCCTTGCGCGCGATCTCCTTGAGCGAGATCACCTCGTCGACCCCCTCGAGGTCGATCCGATCCAGGGGGTCCTCCGGCGCCACCGGCTCCGGGGAAGGGGTGGCTGGGGTCACGTTCTTGGCCCGGAAGTCACTGAACAGGAACCGCTCGTCGTTGAGGATCACCAGTCGCTTGACCAGGTTCTCCAGCTCCCGCACGTTCCCAGGCCAGTCGTAGGACAGGAAGTACGCCATCAGGGGATCGGAGATCTCCGACGGCCCCCGGCCGTACTTCTCCACGTACTTGTGCAGGAAGTACCGGGTCAGAAGGGGGATGTCCTCCCTGCGCTCCCGCAGGGGGGGGATCCGGACGTTGACCACGTTGAGACGGTAGTACAGGTCCTCCCGGAACTCCTTGTTCTCCACGGCCTGGCGCAGATCCCGGTTCGTCGCGCACACGATCCGCACGTCCACCCGCACCGGCTCGTTCCCCCCCACCCGGCAGAACTCCCGGTCCTGGAGAACTTGGAGAAGCTTCGCCTGGAGCGGGAGGCTCATCTCCCCGATCTCGTCTAGGAATATGGTGCCCCCCTCCGCGTACTCGAACCGCCCCACCTTGCGCTTCTGGGCTCCTGTAAACGCCCCCTTCTCGTACCCGAACAGCTCGCTCTCCAGGAGGTCGGGGGGCAGGGCCGCACAGTTCACCTTCACCCAACGGTCCCGCCGACGGGACGACTTGGTGTGGAGGCGGCGCGCGGCCAGCTCCTTGCCCACCCCGCTCTCCCCCTCGATCAGCACCGTCACATCGGTGTCGGCGATGGAGTCCAGCAGGTCCTTCATGCCCTGCAACGACTGGCTCACCCCCACGATCGGGTCCAGCTGCTCCTGCTCGGCCAGCTGGCTGCGCAGCTCCCGGATCTCCTGGACCAGCCGCCGCCGCTCCAGCGCCTTCTCCAGGGCCAGGTTCAGCTCGTCGGCCTCGAACGATTTGTCGATGTAGTCGTACGCGCCCGAACGCATGGCCTCCACCACCGTGGCGGTGCGGCCCACCCCGGAGAGCATGATCACCGGCAGCTCGGGATCCCGGTCCCTCAGGTGGCGCAGGGTGGCCAGCCCGTCCATGCCGGGCATCATCACGTCCAGCACGACCACGTCCGGCCGCAGGCCGTTGTTCAGCCGGGCCAAAGCAGCTTCGCCGGTCTCCGCGGTGACGACCCGGTACCCCTGCAGGGACAGCAGGCTGTCCAGATACGCCAAGATTCCCGGATCGTCGTCCACCACCAGAACCGTGTGACGATCGTCCATCGCCGACTCCCCTCGCCCCAGTCCAGGGACGAACGTCCCCCGGAGAAAAGCCCCCCTTGAGGTGCACGCAGAGACGCCTCCCCGTAACTTCCACTAGGAGGCTCAGAAGACTGAACCCCCTTTGATTCCAGCGCCATAGCTTGGTCCCACCTAGCCCGCACTATTCATGAGCGTTGGTCGCGAAACCGTCGAGCGTGCGTCAGATCGGGGCAAGCGCAGCAACGAGGGGCGCAGGCGTACGGGACGGTACGTCGAGCCCCGAGGCGCGAGCACGCCCCGAAATGGCGTGCGATCGGCGGTTGCAGCAGAAGGCTTCATGAATCATGCGGGTTAGGGAAGCGGTTCCCGGGCCCGGCAGCCCCACACGCGGGCCTGTGCACCTGTTGGAGAGCCGGACGGGCCTCCTCCTGTCGCTGTATTCGCCACCCAGCGACCGCGCGTCCCGTCGGTTCTGCTTTGGGGCTATCTCCCCGAAGGAAACGCGCAGACGCTTCGTCATCCAGGCTGAGCGGCGGATACAACGCTCGCGCCCGCCCGAAGGTAGGCCCATCCCTCCCGGCAACCGACCCGGACGGTACCCGTTCCCTTACCCTTGTCGCCCGCCCTCGCAGGGGCGTGGGGCGTTTCCTAGTGCGAGATCCTAGCCGCCACGCCCGCCCCGTCAAGGGGGCTTTCCTCCTTCCGGGCCCGGTTCAGCAGATGCGCGGCAGCAGCTCCCCGGCCGGCTCGTCCACCAGACGGGTTCCCCCCAGCCCGGTTCGGGCCAATACCCTGGCCGGCCCTTCCCGCACCTCCCCCACCACGGCTGCCCTGCGGCCCCGGGGGTGGGCCCGCAGGGCCTCCAGGGCCCGCGCGGCATCCCTGCCGGCCACGAGCGCCAGAGCGCATCCCTCGTTGGCCACCTCCAGCGGATCGTACCCCAGAAGATCGCAGGCGCTCCGGACCGCCGGGGCCACGGGCACGCGTGCCTCGTCAATCACGATCTCCACGGACGAGGCCGACGCGATCTCGTTGAGCGCACCGGCCACCCCGCCCCGGGTGGGGTCCCGCAGGACGTGCACCTCCGCGCCGCTGGCAAGGAGCGCCGCCACCAGCCCGTTCAACGGGGCCACGTCGCTCTCGATCTCCGCCTCGAACCCGATTCCCTCCCGGCAGGACAACACCGCGATCCCGTGACGGCCGACGTCCCCGGTCAGCACGACGGCGTCGCCCGGCCGGGCCGCCGATCCGCTGATGACCGGAGCTTCGGGCAGCGCGCCGATGCCGGCCGTGTTGACCACCGGGTCCCCGAACGGCACCACCTTGGTGTCGCCGGCCACGATCCGAACCCCGGCCTCCCGAGCCCGGTCGGCCATCCGCTCCACGATCTCCTCGAGATCCCGCAGGGGAAGCCCCTCGGGAAGCACGAACCCCGCGGTCAGGTATAGGGGGCGGGCGCCCACCATGGCCAGGTCGTTCACCGTGCCGCACACCGCCAGGTCCCCCAGGTTCCCGCCCGGAAACCGCCAGGGCTGCACCACGAACGAGTCCGTGGTCACCGCCAGCCGGCCGGCCGGCACCTCGACCCGCGCGGCGTCGTCCGAGCCCCCTCCCCCTGCATCGTCCAAGCCGGCGAGGAACACGTCCTGAATCAGCTCGTGCATCTCCCGGCCCCCGCCCCCGTGGGCCCGGGTCACCACCGGCTCAGCCATCGGCCCGCCCTCGGTAGCGGTAGTGGGCGCCGCAGGCGCCCTCGGAACTCACCATACACGCCCCCACCGGCTGCTGGGGCGTGCACGTCCGGGCGAACAAGGGGCACTCGGGCGGTTCGATCCGGCCCCGAAGCACCTCTGCGCACCGGCACCCCGGGGGTTCCCAGCCCTCGAACCGTATCCCCTGGAGGAACCTCTTACGAGCGTCCCAAGGCGCGAACCCGGGCCGGAGGTCGTACCCGCTCCCGTCGATCTCTCCCAGCCCCCTCCATCGGGCGGGAACCCTCCGGAACACCCGCCCCAACGCCTCTTGGGCCGCGCGGTTTCCCGCGGCCGACACCGCCCGGGGATACGCGTTCTCCGCCCGGGCTTCTCCACGCTGCACCTGGTCGAGCAGGCGCAGCACCCCGACCAGTACATCCTCGGGCTCGAACCCTGCCACACAGCATGGAACACCGTACCTTTCGGCAATCGGTGCGTAGGCTTTAGCCCCCAGCACCATGCTGGCGTGTCCCGGGCACAGGAACGCCCCGATCCGCACCTCCGGATCCTGGAGCAGTGCCTCCATGGCCGGCAGGATCGCCTTGTGGGCCGAGAGCACCGAGAAGTTTTTCACCCCGTCCTGCCGGGCCCGGAGCAGCGCAGAGGCCACGGTGGGGGCTGTGGTCTCGAACCCCAGGCCCAGCAGCACCACCTCCCGGTCCGAGTTCCGTTCGGCCAGGGCCAGGGCATCCAGTGCCGAGTACACCACCCGCACGTCCGCTCCCTGGGAGCGGGCTCCACCCAGGGAGCCGTGGGTACCCGGCACCCGCACCGCGTCTCCGTAGGTGGCCAGGATCACCCCTGCCTCTTGGGCTAGGTACAGGGCCTGGTCGAACAGGTCCACCGGTGTCACGCACACCGGGCAGCCCGGGCCCGACAGCAGCCGCACCCCGTCCGGCAGCAGGCTCCGGAGCCCCATTCGGGCCGCCGCCACCGTGTGGGTGCCGCACACCTCCATGATGGCCACGGGAGGCCCGCGGTAGGCCCGCAGCCGTGCCACGAGCCCAGAGATGAGTTCGGGCCCTGACGGGCCCGAGTCACGAAGGAAGTTCATCCAGCACCTGCCGAAACAGCTCCTGGGTCTGCCGCGCCTCGTCCGGGTCGACCCGGTGCAAGGCGAACCCGGCGTGGACGATCACGAAATCGCCAGGCCGGACCTCTGGAACGAGGGCCGTGGAGACGACCCGCCGGACCCCGCCGAAATCCACCTCGGCGGTTCCGTCGTTCTCCACCCGCACGATCTCTCCCGGCACCGCTACGCACATGCCCGCCCCCCGAACCGGACGGCCTTCACGAGTCGATCCTCTCCTTGAGTTCCTTGCCGACCTTAAAGTAAGGAAGCCGCTTGGGCGGCACCTGGATCCGCTCCCCTGTCTTGGGGTTGCGCCCCACGTACGCCCCGTACTTTTTTACGCAGAAGCTGCCAAACCCCCGGATCTCGATCCGGTCCTCCCGGAGGATGGCCTCCTCCATGGCCGTGAAAAAGGCCTCCACGGCGGCCCGGGCCTCCTTCAGGGGCATGTCGCCCCGGTCGGACAGTGCCTTGATCAGGTCGGATTTGTTCATCTCGAACGTCTCCTGGCGAGGTTCCCCCACCAACTCCCTCTCCTCCAGCAACCGGCCCCTCGTCTCCTTCGGCCGGCCGGGGAAGCCCGCTGGTCCTCGGGCCACCCCAGACCCGTACAGGAACATGGTGCCCCCGGCAGGGCTCGAACCTGCGACTCCAGGATTAGGAATCCTGTGCTCTATCCAACTGAGCTACGGGGGCGTGTCCGAAGGCAGCCGATGCTAGATGCCCGTCCTCTGAAAGTCAAGGTGCTCAGAAGCCTACCGAAATCCCTTCGAAACCTTGACCCGAGACCCCGGGCCGCGTATATGAGCCGGTCCCCCTCCACAGGAGAACCCCCCATGGTGGATCTGCATACCCACAGCACCGCCTCGGACGGCACATGGAGCCCCGGCCGCATCGTGGAGGAGGCCGTCCGGCTCGGCCTGCGCGCGGTGGGGCTCACCGATCACGACTCGGTGGACGGGAACGCCGAGCTGGTGGAGACCGGCCGCACCCTGGGGCTCCCAGTGGTCCCCGGAGTGGAGATCTCCACCCGGTGGAACGGCGTCACTTTCCATCTCCTCGGCTACGGCATCGATCCCCGTATCCCAGCGGTGAAGGCCGCTTTCGACCGGCTGGCCCGCAGCCGCGAAGCGCGGGCTCCGCGCATGCTTGCCCGGCTTCAGGACCTGGGGGTCCCGATCACGCTGGAGGAGGTTCGCGCCGAGGCCGGCACCGCCCTGGTGGGCCGGCCCCACGTGGCCCGGGTGCTCGTCCGAAAAGGGGTGGTGAGGGACGTGCAAGAAGCCTTCGACCGCCTCCTCGGCCGAGGCAGGCCGGCCTACGTGGACAAGGATCGCCTGGACCCGGCCGAGGCCTGTCAAACGATTCGGCGAGCCGGGGGCGTGGCTGTCCTCGCCCACCCCGGCCTAATCGAGGAGGATGACCCCGCCCTGCTGCGCCCCCTTCTGGATCACCTGGTGGAACTCGGCCTAGAGGGGGTCGAGGCCTTCTACAGCCGGCACACCCGGGAGCAACAGGAGCGATACCGCTCCCTCGCGGTCCAGCGGAACCTTCTGGTGACCGGCGGAAGCGACTTCCACGAGCCCGGCTCCGGCGGCCCGGCCCTGGGCACGGGCTATGGTTCCCTCGAGGTGCCGGACGCCTGCTTCGAGGCCCTGGCGCGCCTGCTCAAGGAACGCCGGCCGGAGCTCGGCCCGGTCCTCAACCCCGGGCTATAGGGTGTCTTCCAGCAGGAACGTCACCCGCAAGGTCACCCGGTACTCTTGGATCGCCTCGTCCTTCACGCTGGCCCGCCACTCGGTGACGTGGAACCCCGTGATGTTCCGCAGCGTCTTGGCCGCCCGTTCGAACCCCTTGCGGATGGCGTCGTCGAAGCTCACCGGCGATGCCGCGATCAGTTCGGTAACCCGAGCCACTGCCATGATCATCCTCCTTTGTGTGTGGTTGTCGACCCTACGGGCCGGGGAAACCCCCCCGGGCCCCTGCGGGGCCGTCTAGAGACTAGAAACCGGAGACGAAAAGCCGGAAGATCCGGACGCCCTTTGCGAGAGTGCTGAGTGCCGGACGCGCACGCGGCACCTCACCTGGCCCCATGCCCCCGGCCACCTCGGCATCCGGGGCATATGGGGCCAACGGCCCAAAGAGGTTTGGAGCATCCTGATCTCCCCGCATCCCAACGTCCTGGCGGTAAGTCAGTACCGGAGGGCCGCCGCCACCCCGCCGGCCGCCTCCAGCCCCTCGTGCCCGTCCAGGAACGCGACCTGCCCGTCCCTTGCCAGGACCCTACGCACCCACTCCTCCCCCAGCTCCACGGCCTCTACCGGCCGCTCGCACCGGGGGCACCCCAGGGGCACCCGCTCCCCGAGTTCCCCGCAGCTTGCACACGTCCAGCCGGACCGTCGGAACCCCTTGAGCAGGAACAGCTCGTGCACCCGGCCGTCCCGAACGGCCGTGCACACCGCACTGGTTCCCAGGGCCCGCCCGCCGTCCCGGTCCAGCACCCGTTGCAGGCGGCCGGAGGCCTCCTCGTCCCGGGCCTGGGCTAAGGCGACCAAGCCTCTATTCACGACCTCGGCCGGGCTGGCGTGGGGGTCCACCCGAAGCCGCGCTGCGAGGCGCTCCTGGATTCGGCGGGGCACCTCCCGCTCGAACGCGGCCACGATCTCGTCGGGACCGGCCACGACCACCCGGCACCGGCCCCTCTCATCCACCCAGGCGGTCATGCGGTCGGCGAGCCGCCGGAGGTTGCGGTGGAGGTGGTCCTCCACGTGTCGTTGGTAGCGAGCCTGGCTCCACCCACCCTGCTCGTGGCGGCCGGGGAACTCCTCGTCCTCGAAGCGCCAGGTCCGCACCACCCCCCCCAGACGGAACTCATAGAGGGTGCCCCCCTCCGACCCCACGTGGGCCAGGATCCCTCGCTGGCCTTCCCACAGGTTCTCCACCGCTTGTTTGAGGAACGGCCGATCCGCACACTGCACCTCGTCCCGAAACGGGACGTAGCTGCGGACGATCCGGTACACCCCAAGCCCCGAGCACGCGAACAGGGCCACCCCGTTGTACTCCTCGTCCCACTCCCGGGCCACCAGCCCCTTCACGTAGTGCTCGATCTTCTCCCGGTCCGCCTCCCCCCCGGCCTCGGCCGGCTCCGATCCCAGGCACTCCCTCAGCCTCGACTTTACGAAGATTCGCACCCGTTCGCGCTCCCTCTCGGAGCTCCAACGGGTGTTCAGGTACACGGTGAAGAAGGGATGTTCCGTGCGGGCGAGACGGGCGAGACGGCGGATTTCCCGATCCAGGTCCATGACACCCTCCCGGCGTGGGTTCGAGCGGGGGGAACAACAGCGTGGACTTCGAGCCTAGCCCGGTTGCCGGCCCTGTCAAGACACGGGTTGCGAACCGGCCGGTCCGGTGCCACAATCGCCTGCACACGCTGTCCCAGGAGGTTCCTGGTGCTTCGGATCAGGGTCAATGAGCGGCCGGTGGAGGTGCCCGAGGGGTTGCGGATGGGGGACCTGTGCGACCGGTTCAAACCCGGGGCAGACGTGCTGGTGCGAAATGGGTTCCCGGCCCGGGCCGAGGAGCCGGTGCGGCCAGGGGACGAGATCGTCCTGATCCGCAGGGGAGAGGTTCCGTCCGCCGACGAGATGGAAGCCCTCTTGGTGGCCCGCCACACCCCAGGGGTCCACGATCGGGTGAAACGAGCCTGTGTGGGCATCGCCGGGTTGGGCGGCCTGGGAAGCCAGGTGGCCGTGGCCCTGGCCCGCACCGGGTTCGGTCGGCTGGTCCTGGCCGACTTCGACGTGGTGGAGCCCAGCAACCTCAACCGGCAGCAGTACTTCGTCGACCAGATCGGGCTACCCAAGGTGGAGGCCCTGGCCCACAACCTGCGCCGGATCAACCCGTACGTGGAGCTGGAGCTCCGATCGGTGCGGCTGACCCCGGTCAACGTGCCCGAGGTGTTCCAGGGCTGCGTAGCGGTGGTCGAGGCCTTCGATCGGGCCGACCAAAAGGCCATGCTGGTCGAGACCGTGTTGGCGGAGATGCCGAGCACCTGGATCGTGGCGGCCTCGGGGCTTGCGGGATGCGGCCCCAGCGACGCGATCCGCACCCACCGGGTGGCCGACCGCCTATTCGTGGTGGGGGACCTGGAGTCCGAGGCCCGCCCCGGGGTGGGCCTCATGGCCCCCCGGGTGGGGGTGGCGGCCCACGCCCAGGCGAACCTGGTCCTGCGGCTCGTGCTCGGAGAGGAGAAGGCATCGGGTGGAAACCACGCGGCCCTATGACATTGCGGTCGTGGGGGGGGGGATCGTGGGAGCCGCGGCAGCCCGGGATGCGGCGCTCCGAGGGCTGCGGGTGGTGCTCCTCGAGCGGGGGGACTGGGCCTCGGGTACCACGGGACGCGCCGCGGGCCTGATCCACAGCGGGCTCCGGTTCGCCCGGGACCGGAAGTTCCACCTGGCCCTGGAGTGCCTTCGGGAACGAGAGATCCTCCACCGGATCGTGCCTCACCTCATCCGTCCCCTGCCGGTGATTGTGCCGGCCTATCGCGGGGGCTCCCTGACGCTGCGGCGGATCCGCTGGGGGTTCCGGTTCTACGACTGGCTCAGCATGGGGTCGGCCGACGCCGTCTGCCAGATCCTGTCCGAGCGCGAGACGCTGCGTCGGGCGCCCGTGCTGGCCGGCAAGAACCTCCTGGGAGCGGGGCTGTTCTACGACTTCCACTGCGCCCTTCCGTCCCGGTTGGTTCTCGAGCACGTGCTCTCGGCTCGGGAACGGGGCGCAGACTGCCGGAACTACCACGAGGTGGAGCGGATCCGACCGGGCCAGGGCTCGTTCCGCCTCGAGGTGCGCGAGGTCCAGACCGGCCGCCGGCACGTGCTGGAGGCCCGGACGGTGATCAATGCGGCCGGGGCGTGGGCCGACGAGCTGGGGCGCCGGGCCGGCCCGGGCTGGGCGACCCGGATCCGGATCCTGCAGGGGGCCCATCTGTGGATCGACGCGGATCTGGATACCGCCCTGTGGTGCGAGTCGTTCCCGCCGTGCTTCGCCGTACCTCGGGACGGCCACGTGGTGGCCGGGTGGCACCTGCGCGACCTCTCCGACCCGACCCAGGCCGCCCATCCCGACGTGGACGGGCTGAGGGAGTGGGTGGGCCTGGCCCGGACGCGCATGCCGGGCCTGGCCCGGGACCGTTCCCAGCTTCTTTTGGCCGAGGCCGGCGCCTGGGCCGTACCCCGGGGGCAACAGGACCGGACCGGGGATCTGCCCTGCCGGTTCGAGGTGATCCCGCTTGGGGAGCCTCCCGGGTTCGTCACCCTGGCAGGCGGGAACCTGACCCTGTTTCGCCGGCTGGCAGAGTACGGCGTGGATACGGCGTGCCGGCACCTGGGCGCCACGATTCCCGGGACCACCGACCGAACCCCCCTCGTCGGCGGGGGGTTCGGAGACCAGGTCGTGTACCGGGAGAATCTGGTCGAGTGCACGGAGAACCTGCCCCACATCCCCCGGGAGGTGGTGGACCACCTGGTGAGCCTGTACGGCCGGAAGGCGTGCGACGTGATCGAGCTGGGCCTCGCCCGCGAGGAGCTGCGCGATCGTCTCGGCCCGGGATGCGACGACCGGAAGGCCCAGGTGGTCTACGCCGTACACCAGGAAGGGGCCCGGCACCTGGACGATGTGCTGCTGCGCCGGCTGGGCACGGGCCTGCGGCCCGACCGGGGGCTGGGGGTGGCCGAGGCGGTCTCCCGGCTCATGGCGCGGGAGCTGGGGTGGGACGAGCCCCGCCGGCGGCAGGAGCAGGAGCGGTTCGAGGAGCTGGTCTGGTCCCAGATCCGAACGGCCCAGGAGGTGTGGGGGTGAGCGGCCGGGACGCGTTGGTCGAGCTGACCCGCCTGGTCCGGGAGGCCCGGCGCCCTGTGGTCCTCACCGGCGCCGGCGTGTCGGCGGAGAGCGGGGTGCCCACGTTCCGAGGTCCGGACGGGCTGTGGAAGCGCCATAGGCCCGAGGATCTGGCCACACCCGAGGCGTTTGCCCGCGACCCCGCGTTGGTGTGGGAGTGGTACAACTGGCGTAGGCAACGGATCGCCCCCGCCCGGCCCAACCCGGCCCATCGGTGGATTGCCGCCTACGAACGAGCCAACCCCGAGTTCTTGCTGATCACCCAAAATGTGGACGGGCTCCACCGCCTGGCGGGCAGCCGCCGGCTGGTCGAGGTGCACGGCGACCTCTGGATGGTCCGTTGCACCTGCTGCGGCCGGGAGGACGAGGACCGACGGGTGCCCTTGCCCGTGCCGCCCCGGTGCCCCGAGTGCAACGGAATGCTGAGGCCAGGGGTGGTCTGGTTCGGGGAGCCCCTGCCCGCCGAGGCCCTGTCCCGAAGCGCGGAGGCGGTGCGGAAGGCGGACCTCCTCCTGGTGGTCGGTACCTCGGCCGTGGTCCAGCCGGTTGCCTCGTTTCCCCTGTTGGCTCGGGGAGCGGTGGTGGTGGAGATCAACCCGGCAGCCACCCCCCTCACCCCCTTCGTGGACCTGAGCATCCGTTCCGCCGCCGGGGCCCTGCTCCAACGAATTCCCCTGCCGGGATCCCCCCCCGCGGGGACGAAAGCCCTTTCCCCCTCACGTCCGGGAGGAGCCCCATGAAAAAGGTCTGGATCGACGACGAGTGCATCGCCTGCGGAACCTGTGTGGACATCTGCCCCGAGGTGTTCGAGCTCGAGGGCGACGTGGCCACGGTGCGCGCCGACGCCGACCTCTCCTTGGACGATCGGATCACTGAGGCGGCGGAGACGTGCCCGGTCGAGGCGATTCACTGCGAGTCCTGACGGTTCCCTCCCCCCGGGCGGGGTCCGGCCCTACGGGCCTCCAGCCAGTAGATCCCGTAGATCCCGGCCAGGACCGCGATCAACACGGCGAACAGCACTTCGAGGCCCATGGCATCCCTCCGGCGGTGTGGTTCCGAACGGTTGGATGCAGCTAACCCCGGATCGGTTTCCGGCGCCTTGACCGGGGTCAAGGATCACGCGCCCGCCGCCCCTTCCGCCAGCAGGGAGCGAATCTCACCGTCTGACAGCCCGGCTTCGGTCAGCACCTCTCGGGTGTGCTCCCCCAGGCCGGGCGGGGGTCTGCGAACCGATGCAGGGGTGACGGAGAGCTGAACCGGGAACCCCAGGGCCCGCAGCACCCCCCACCCGGGGATCTCCACCGGCCGGACCAGCTCCCTCTCCCTCCAGTGGGGATCGTCGGCCAGCTCGTCCACCTCCAGCACCGGTGAGGCGCAGCAGTCCACCGGCTCGAGCTCCCGGACCCACTCGTCTCGGGTGCGGCGGCGAAACAGCGATCGCAGCTCGTCGAAGATCCGGTCCCGCTCCTCCTCGCCGGCGAACTGGGCCCGGATCCACTCGGGCCGGCCGATGTGGCGGCAGAACCGCTCCCAGAACTGGGGCTCCAGGGCCGCCAGCACCACGAAACGGCCGTCGGCCGTCTCGTACACCGCGTAACACGGGTATCTGCCCCCGAGATGGAGATCCCGTTCCGGGGTGCCCACCTCCCGGTGGGCCCACCGGTAGGTGAGCCAGGTAGCCACACCGTCCACCATGGCGGCATCCACGACCTGCCCCCGGCCGGTGCGTTCCCGGGCCACCAAGGCCAGCAGGATGCCGATGCACGCATTGAGCGCTCCGCCCCCCACGTCCCCGATCTGGAAGTGGGGCAGCACGGGCCGGCCCCCGGCGTCCCGGTTGAGCGCCAAGGCGCCCGCCACCCCCAGGTAGTTGGCGTCGTGGCCGGCCCGGTGGGCGTAGGGTCCGGTGCGACCGTATCCGGTGACCGCGCAGTAGATCAGCCGGGGGTTGCGTGCCAGGAGGTCGTTCGGACCGAGACCGAGCCGCTCCATGACCCCCGGACGAAACGACTCCACCACCACGTCGGCCGCGCCCACCAAGCGCAGCAGGGCATCCCGGCCCCGGGGATGCTTCAGGTCCAGGGCCACGCTTCGCTTGTTGCGGTTCAGGTTCAGGAAGAACAGGCTCTCGCCCCGCACCATGGGGGCGAACCCCCGCATGTAGTCGCCCCGGCCCGGCTGCTCCACCTTGATCACGTCCGCGCCAAAGTCCGCCAGGAGCTGGGTGGCGAACGGCCCCGGGAACAAACGGGACAGGTCCACCACCCGGACCCTTTCCAACGCTCCTTCCATCGGGTACCTCCCTCGTGTCGGTTCCTGGACAATCGGAAAATCTGGAGTAGGGTAACGTCTTTCGACGCCCCGGAAAAGGTGGGCGGGTTGCAAATGATTACCTTGTTCGTTATGTTTTGGATCGCCGGTTCGCCGTTGGAACACACTCGTTTCTCCGGAGGCAGGGCCCCTGCCCTTCGGTCGGGGAGGGGGTTGCGTCTGCTTAGCCGCCGGTTTCATAACGACCCTCATACAAAGGAGAGAGCTTGTCATGTGTCAGAGCTACCGCAAACCCTGTGCCTGCGGACAACGTTCGGCCGAGCTGTTCTTCGGCCAGATGGTCCTCGACGAGGCGGCCGTGCGCGCCGTGTACTGCCCCGAGTGCGCGGCCACGGTGGAGCCGGACCCGGCGGCCACGGTCCAGGACAACGGTTGGATCCTGGAGCTCGACATGGACGTCCTGCGGGCCTACGCCCCTCGCATGAACATGACCCCCGACGAGGTCACCGCCGAGAAGGTGTTCGACGGCGACTTCGTGACCTGGGTTGGGTTCAGCCCAGAGGACAACATCCAACGGGTGCGGGAACGCCGGGAGATCGAGCAACGTTGTTCCGGGGACGTGAAGGCCCATTTCGAGGCTCTGAAGAAGTGGGCCCTGGAGCGGGAACGAAGGTTCTACGCCGAGGGGTGGCGCAAGGCCCAGCGGAAGAAGGCTGCCTACGGCTGATCCGAGGGCTGACCCTCCTGGAGCTCGTCCTGGTCCTGGTGATCCTGGCCGTGGCCGGGGCGGTGGCCACGCCTTACTACCTCGCTTCCCTGCCGAACCGACGCGCCGCCGCCGCCGCCCGCCAGGTGGTGGCCGACCTCCGAAGGGCCCGCACCCTGGCCGTGGAGTCGGGGCAGCCCGTCTACGTCGTGTTCGACGCGGCCGCCTCTTCCTATCGAGTCGTCCGCGATACCGACGGGGTGGCCGGCCCCAGCGCCGGTGACGAGACGGACCGGGAGGTCGCCGTGACGGGCCAGTTTCCGGGCGTGGTCCTTGGGTCTGCCGTGGTGGCGGATGCGATCACGTTTCAGGACGATGTGGCCGTGTTCCGGCCCCGTGGCACGTCCAACGGCGGCAGCGTGGTCCTTCGGGTGCCCGGCCGGGCGACCCCAGAGCGCAAGGTCGCCGTGCTGTCCACGACCGGTCGGGTACGAGCGTACACCTGGAACCCGGGGACCGGGAGATGGGAATGATCCGTAGGGGGTTCACCCTGGTGGAGCTGCTGGTGGCTTTGGCGTTGTTTGCCCTGGGGGTGGCCGCCCTGCTGCCCATGGCGGTGGCCAACCTCCGGGCGGTGGACGTGGCCGGTGTGCGCACCCAAGCCGTGGCCCTGGCCCAGGCGAAGGCCGAGGAGCTGCGCACGCTCCCGTTCGACGACCTACCCCTTCGGGTGCCCGGCTCCGACGCTCCGCCGGGGGGGTTCACCCGGGAGTGGGAGTTCGCCGCGGTCCCCGCCCTGCCCGGCGACGCGGGGGACCTGAGGCGGATCGTGGTGAGGGTGAGCTGGGACCTGCCCGGCCGGGGTTCGGGCGCGGTCACCCTACCCCTGGCCCGCAGCCGATACTGACCGGGGCCTCCCCAGCACCAGCATGGCGTCCCCGTAGGAGTAGAATCGGTACCCCGAGCGCACCGCGTGGCGGTACGCGGCGAGGATCCGATCCGTTCCCCCGAACGCGCACACCAACACCAGCAGGGTCGAACGGGGCAGGTGGAAGTTGGTCACCAGGGCCGACACCACCCGGAACCCGTGACCCGGTCGGATGAACAGGTCGGTCCATCCGGTCTCGGGCTCCACCCGGCCGGAGCGGCCCACGTGCTCGAGCACCCGGGTCACGGTGGTGCCCACCGCTACGACCCGGCCGCCCCGCTCCAGCGTCCGGTTCACCGCCCGGGCCGTGTCCGCCGGCACCTCGAACCACTCCCGGTGCATGCGGTGCTCGTCCAGATCCTCGACCCGCACCGGCAGGAACGTTCCCAACCCCACGTGCAATGTCACGCTGGCCCGCGCCACCCCCCTCCGCTCCAGCTCCTCCAGGACCCAGGGGGTGAAGTGGAGCCCGGCGGTGGGTGCTGCCGCCGAGCCCGCCCGGTCGGCTCGCGCGAACAGGGTCTGGTACCACGAGCGGTCCCGTGCGTCCGGAGCCTCCCGCCGGATGTAAGGGGGCAGGGGCATCCCGCCCACCCGATCGAGCCACGATTCGACCGCTTCGGGCGCCTCGATCCGGACCCGGTGCCGACCATCCCCCAGGGGCTCGAGCACCCGTACCCCGCCGTCCGCCACCCCGATCCGAACCCCGGCCCGCACCGGCTTGGAAGCCCGCACCAGGGCCTCCCACTCTCCTCGGCCCAGCCGGGTCAGCAGCAGCACCTCGGCCCGACCGCCCGTGGGCTTGCGGCCCAGCAGGCGGGCCGGCAGGACTCGGGTGTCGTTCACCACCAGCAGGTCCCCCGGCTCCAGCAGGCCTGGCAGGTCCCGAAACCGCGCGTCCTCGAACGTCCCCGTCGGCCGTACCACCAGCAGGCGGGAGGCGTCCCGCGGGTCCACCGGAAACTGGGCGATGCGTTCGGGGGGGAGCTCGTAGGTAAAGTCCCCGATCCTCACGGCCCCGAGCCCACCGGCGCCAGGTATCGGAACAGCTGGCTCGTGGGGGACAGGAGCAGCACGTCGCCCTTCTTGATCCCCTGTCGGTAGATCTCAAGGCTTCGCGTGAAGTCGTAGAACTCCGGGTCCTGCCCGAACGCCTCGGCAAAGATCCGGGTGGCCTCTGCGTCCCCCTCGCCCCGGATCTCCTGGGCCTTGCGGTACGCCTCGGCCAGCAGGATCGCCTTCTCCTTGTCGGCCTGGGAGCGCACCTCCCTGGCCGCCTCCTCGCCCTCGGCGCGGTACCGGTGGGCCTGGCGCTTGCGCTCGGCCTGCATCCGGGCGTACACGGCCTTCTCGTTGGCCGGGGGCAGGTCCGCGCGTTTGATCCGCACGTCCACCACGGCGATGCCGAACTCGGCAGCCGCTTCCCGGGTGCGCTCCGTCACCTCGGCCATGATCTCGGAGCGCTTCTCGGCCACGATCTCGAGCAGGGTGTACTTGCCCAGCTGCTCCCGCACTTGGGAGTAGATGATGTCGTCGAGCCGGGACTGGGCCCCGCGCTCGTCCCGCACGGTCTGGTAGAACTTGAGCGGGTCCACGATCTGCCACCGGGCATAGTTGTCCACCTTGAGGTTCTTCTTGTCCTTGCTGATCACCTCCCTGGCCTCGGCGTCGTACTCCAGTTGGCGGGCGTCGTACACCACCACACTCTCCACCAGCGGGATGCGCACGTGCAGACCCGGCGACCGGGGTCCGCCCACCGGCTTTCCGAGCCGAAGCACGATGGCCACCTGGGTCTGGTCCACCGTGAACAGCACGGTTCCCCAGGCGAGCGCACCGAGCGCGAACAGGATTCCGAGAATTCGAAAGATGCGTCCCATCTCAGTTTTTCTCCCCGGTGTCGAGGGGGCTCAGGGGCAGCAGGGGCAGCACCCCGGAGGCGCCCTGGGGCTCCAGCAGCACCAGCTTGGCGTTGGCCAGGATGTCGCGCATGGCGTCCAGGTACAGCCGCTTGCGGGTCACGTCCCGCGCCCGGCGGTACTCCTTCAGCAGGGCCAGGAACCGGGCCGCGTCCCCCTGGGCCTGCTTGATCTGGGTCTCCCGATAGGCCTGGGCCTCGTTGACCACCTTCTTGGCCTCGCCCCGGGCCTTGGGCAGCACGTCGTTCGCGTAGGCCTCGGCCTCGTTCCGGAGTCGCTCCCGGTCCTCCCGGGCACTGGCCACGTCCCGGAACGCGTCGATCACCTGGGACGGCGGGTACACGTCCTGGAGCTTCACATACTCCACGGACACGCCGGTCTTGTAGGAGTCCAGGATCCGCTGGAGGGTCTCACGGGCCTCCACCTGGATCTTGTCCTTCTGCTCGGTGAGCACGTCGTCCACGGTGTGACGGCCCACCACCTCACGCATGGTCGCCTCGGCCGCGTCCCGCACCGCGCCCTCGGGATCGCGCACGTTGAACAGGAACTCCACGGGATCGCGCACCCGGTACTGGACGATAAACTCGGTGGACACGATGTTCTCGTCCCCGGTCAGCATAAGCGCCTCCGCCGGTACCTTCTGGTACCGGGCCGGGGGGCCCACGGTGATGGTGCGGAACCCCACCTCGATCCTCCGCACCTGGGTGACCTTGGGCCGGAGCACCGACTCGATGGGGTACGGCAAGCGCCAATGGGGACCCGGCCCCACCGTGTAGGAGAACTGACCGAACCGCTTTACCACACCCACCTCGTCGGGGTTCACGATGTAAAACCCCGTGGCCGCCCATCCCAGCAGCACCACGGCGACCACCACCGCAGCCAGCCCTCCCCCGACCCCCCCCCCGAACCGCTCCCGCAGCTCCGCTACGATCTCTCCGGGGCTCTTGGGGTTGCCCATGTCGTCTTGCCAGTCCATCGGTTTCTCCTCTCTGCCGCGCCCGGCCTTCGCCTCTCGCAGACACCTTAGCCGGTTCGGCCGGTTCGTCAAACCCGGGGGAGCCGGGGCGGCTCACCCCGCCAGGAGGCGTCCCACGGTCTTCAGGTCCTCCCAAGCCTGGCGCTTGAACCTGGGCTGGCGCAGCAGGAACGCCGGATGGTAGGTGGGCACCACGGTCCACGGTCCCACGGGCTGGGCCTTGCCCCGCAGCCCCGAGATCGATCCCGTGGTCCCCAGCAGGGCTCGGGCCGCGTGGGCCCCGAGGGCACAGATCACCCGCGGGCGGATCGCCTCGATCTGGGCCCAAAGGAACGCCACGCAGGTTTTCACCTCGTCCGCCAGGGGATCGCGGTTGTCCGGAGGCCGGCACTTGAGCACGTTGGCAATGTACACCCGGCCGCGGTTCATGCCCAGGGCCGCGAGCATCCGGTCCAAGAGCTGTCCGGCCCGCCCAACAAAGGGCTCGCCCCGCAGGTCCTCCTGGAACCCCGGAGCCTCCCCCACGAACACGACCGGCGCACGCTCGTTCCCTACCCCGAACACGATCCGGGTTCGGGTCTGCCACAGCCGACACCGGCGGCACTCTCCCAGCTCCTGCCGCACCTCGGCCAGGTCCGACGCGGTGGGCCGGGAGGACGCTGGGATCCCGGCCACCAGCCAGGTCCCCGAGCTCGCGGCGAACCGGAGGGTTTCGAGAAGGCGCGGTTCCAGGGGGGACCGGTATGTTCGCAAGGGCACGGAGTTCCCGGCAAGGGGTGGATGGGCCGCGGGGGTGCCCCGCCGGTTGCATTCTAGGGTCCGCCGTGCGTACTCTGCAAGCCGATGGCCGCTTGGGGTCCCGGTTTGCATCCGAGGAGATCATGCCCGCCCGGGTTCGTTCGCTGCTTTGGCGATTCGGTCCGCCGGTCCTGTACATGGCCGCGGTGTTCGGTCTGTCCAACTCGTCGCACCCCCCCCTGCCCCGTTTCGTGTGGGTGTTGGGTGACAAGCCCCTGCACGCCCTGGAGTACGTGCCGATGGGGTACCTGTGGGCCCGGGCGTTGGGGGTCCGGGGCCGCCGGGGGCTCGTGTGGGGGCTCCTGGCCGCGGCCGCGTTCGGCGCGACCGACGAGGTGCACCAGTGGTTCGTGCCCCGCCGCCAGCCCAGCTGGCTCGACTGGGTGGCGGACCTGGTGGGGGCTTCGGTGGGGGTGGGGCTGTGGGCCGCTGTGCGGGGCCTGCTGCCGACAGGAAGGGGTCGGCCGCCGCCCCGGGCCCAGCCCCCAGCCCCGTGGCCGGCGGCAAAGACCGCAGCCGACCCCCTTTCGAGTGCTGCTGACGCCGCTCCACCGTCCGCGGAATCTGCGACCCTTTCCTCGGGGAGTACGGGGGGGAAGCGCCGGGCGTCGAGATTCGCCATGTAGGCACGGAACAGGGAAGTTGGTTTCGTTCCAACTCCTATAGAATACATACTAAGGCGTACGAAGGTATTGCCGGATGCGGGTGGGGGACTGGCTCCGGCCGGGCGCGAGTGCGGCACCCTTTTCGCCGCGCCTTCGCATGCCGTTGTCAGCCCGGTGGGCCGGGGCGCCGGTGGCGGAAGTTCCGGAACTTCCAAGGCGATTCAGGCTTGGTGAGGGCGCGGCGACGTGAGGGGCTGCGCCCGGCTTGCTCTTCGGCAGATCCCTTCCACCCCGATTAGGGGGGAGGGAGCCTCTATTTTGCCGCCGGCTCAAGAGTCCGGGCGCCGACTCGACGACGGAGGGACGGACCGTGCGCATCCTGGTGGTGGAAGACGAAGAGAAGGTGGCCTCGTTCATCCGCAAGGGCCTCGAGGAGGAGCGCTATGCCGTGGACGTGGCGCTGGACGGGGAGGAAGGGCTCGAGCTTGCCGAGCTCAATCCCTATGATCTGATCGTGCTCGACCTGATGCTTCCGGGGCTCGACGGCTTTCGGTTCATCCAGAGGCTCCGGGCCCAGGGCGTGCACACCCCGATCCTGGTGCTCACCGCCCGGGACTCGGTGGGTGACAAGGTCAAGGGGCTCGACCTGGGGGCCGACGACTACCTGACCAAGCCGTTCGCCTTCGCCGAGCTCCTCGCCCGGATCCGGGCCCTGCTGAGGCGGGGCGCACCCCAGGCGCCGCCGGTGCTGCAGGTGGCCGACCTCACCCTGGACCCGGCGGCCCGGCGGGTGACCCGGGCCGGGAGGCCCATCGAGCTCACGGCCAAGGAGTTCGCCCTGCTCGAGTACTTCATGCGCCACGCCGGCCGGGTCCTCACCCGGACCATGATCCTTGAGCACGTGTGGGATCAGTCGTTCGACTCGTACACCAACGTGGTGGACGTGTACGTAAACTACCTGCGCAAGAAGGTGGACCAGGGGTTCGAGCCCAGGCTGATCCACACGGTGCGGGGCGTGGGCTACGTGCTTCGGGAGGAGCCGTGAGCCCCCAGACCCTCCGGGGACGCCTCACCCTGTGGTACGGAGCGCTGCTCACCGCCGTGCTCCTCCTGTTCGGGGTGGGGTTCTACGCAGCCCTGGCTCGGAGCCTGTACCGAGGGGTGGACCAGAAGCTGCTGGCCCTGGCCGAGGTGGTGGCGGAGTCGAGCGTCCGCAACTTCCTGAGGCCCGGGTACACCAACTTCGCACGGCTTCTCGAGGAGTTTTTCGGCGTTCCGGCAGCGGGGCAGTTCATCCAGGTGCTCGACCCCTCGGGCAAGGTGGGTGCCCGCAGCCAAAACCTGATTCTGCGCAACCTCCCGGTCTCCCGCGAGGCCCTGCGGCGGGCGGTCCACGGCGAACGGGTGTTCGAGACCGTGTCCGACCCCCATGCGCCGCTTCGGGTGCTGACCTACCCCGTCATTGTCCGGGGTCGGGTGCGCAACGTGGTTCAGGTGGCAACCAGCCTGGAGTCGGTGGTCACCACCCTGCGCCAGGTGCTGCTGGCCCTGGCGGTGGGAATCCCCCTGACCCTCTTCCTGGTCCTGTGGGGGGGGTGGTTCCTGGCGGGCCGGGCTCTGCGGCCCTTGGACGGCCTGGTGGCGTCCCTGCGCCGCCTCGACGCCGACCGGCTGGCCGCCCGGCTCCCGGAGGACGAGGGCACCGAAGAGGTGCGGGAGCTGGCCCGGAGCATCAACGGGCTGCTGCACCGGCTGGCCGACGCGTTCCGGAGAGTGAGGGAGTTCACGGCCGATGCAAGTCACGAGCTGCGCACCCCCCTCACGGTCCTGCGGGGGGAGGCCGAGGTGGCCCTGCGCCACCCCCGCACGGCCGAGGAGTACCAGCAGGTGCTCGCCTCCAGCTTGGAGGAGATCCATCGCATGGGGCGGATCGTCGAGGACCTGCTCCTCCTGGCCAAGGGGGATCTGGGCGAGGCGCCCGTGGAGAAGGTGCTGCTGCGGCTGGAGGAGGTGCTGGGGGAGCTGGCCGGCCGGGCCGCCGTGCTGGCCGAGGCCAAGGGGCTGGAGTTCACCTGGGCAGGGGGCCCCCCCCTCTGGGTGGAGGCGGACCCCCTGCGGCTCCGACAGCTGGTCTGGAACCTGCTGGACAACGCCCTGAAGTACACCCCCAAGGGGGGAAAGGTGTTTCTGAGTCACGCCCGGTCGGGGCCGGGATGGGCCCGGATCACCGTGAAGGACACCGGCATCGGCATCCCCCCAGAGCACCAGGCCAAGATCTTCGAGCGGTTCTACCGGGTCGACAAGCACCGGTCCCGAGCCCAAGGGGGCAGCGGCCTGGGGCTTGCCATCTGCCGTTGGATCGCCGTGGTCCACGGTGGGCGCATCGAGGTCCGGAGCCAGCCCGGTCGGGGCAGCTCGTTCATCGTTCACCTCCCTGAGGCGCCGGAGCCCGGCGCGTGATCCCGGCCGGGCCGCCCTTTCCCAGCCCTTTCCTGGTCTCCCATCGCCTTCTCCCCATCCAGCCGGTACAGGAACGCCAGGACCTCGGCCACGGCCCGGTACGTCTCGGGGGGGATCTCCTCGCCTGGGTCCAGCCGCGATAGAATCTCGGCAAGGGCGGGATCGTGCCGGATCGGAATCCCGGCCTGCCGGGCCACCTCCAGGATCCGCTCCGCCACCCTCCCCTGGCCGGAGGCCGTGACCCGGGGCGCCTGGTCGGCGCCCGGCCGGTAGGCGAGGCTCGCTGCTTTGGGCCGGCCCTTCACGCCCGAACCTCCAGGACCGAAGGGTCCTCTGCCGCAGGTGGCCGAAGGGCTTCTACAGCCAAGCCCACGAGCCGCACCCCGGCGTCCCGGACCAGGGCCCGGCGCAGCCGATCCAGCCGTCCCCGCACCAACGGCAGCACCTCCGCACGGGCAGCCAGGCCCAGCCGCACGCCCTCGGGGAACCAGGCCACCCGGACCCCCACCGGCCCCAGGGCGGGGAGATCCAGGCGGATCCGCAGGGTGCGGTACCGCGACCCCGCCCCCCCCCGGTTCTCCCGGTCGGGCTCCAAAGCGATCTCGCCGTGCACGGGCCCGCCCGGCCAGGGCAGGACCAGGGGGATCACCGGCTCGCCCGTGAGAGCACCCCGCGCCTGGTGGGCCTCCGTGTGACGTACCAGGCCCTCCACGGCCTCGCGCACCGGCCCCTCGCCGAGCCTCCCCAGGAGACGGACGGCGAGGGTCTTCAGGTCCTCGGGCACCTCCCCCCGGGCCAGGGCCGACTCGTGGAACACCCCGCTCCCCCGCACCCACCGGGCCAGGTGTGAGGCCAAGGCCCGTGGCTCGGGGGGCAGCCGGAGCAGCCGGGCCAGCGGAGCCAGGTCCGAGTCGGCGCCGGCAGCCTCCAGGATCCGCACCACCGCACGCGCCAGGGGCTCCCGGGGGGGCACGGCCAATCGGGCCGCATCCGCCTCGGGGGGCTTCAGGAGCCGCAGCACCAGGGGCGGGCCCCCGGCCTCGACCTGGGCCTGGAACCGCGCTCCTTGAGGAAGCTCCGCCGGAAACCGGGCGTTCAGCACCCACCGCCCCACAGCCACCTTGCCCAGTCCCGGCTGGATCGACTCCAGGATTCGGGCCTCGACCACGGTGCCGGGTGCCAGCCGAGCCCCCTCCGCCGGCCCCGTCGCGGTGGGGGTCGGCAGGGCCCCGCGCTCTACGGCTCCAACTTGAGACACAGCTCCACCCGGAACGTCCCCCCGTCTGTGTCGAAGGGGATCTCGATACAGGGAATTCCTCGGGGTCTCGAAACGGTGTGATCCCGGCCCACCACCACGGTGGGGATGGAGATCTTCAGGTCATAGCCCTGCTCCGCCAGCACCCGTTTGGCGCCCCCAGCCACGATGTTGGCCAGCTCGCCCACGGCGTCGCGCACCTGGGCGTTCGCCTGCTGCACCGGCTCTCCCAGAAACCGCCCCACCACATAGAACGCGGCGGGCTCCCGGAAGCTCAAGGCCACGTACCCCTGCACCTGCCCGCTGAGACCCACCAGGCCCGAGATGTCGAACGAGGGCTCCCCCGCACCCTTGATCCGGGGGGCTCCCCGGCGGGCCTCGACCCCGGCCATGGTGCGCAGCACGTCCACGGTGGCATGCAAGAACGGATTCACGATCTCGGCTTTCACGGCTCGAACTCCCGGAGCTCCTCCGACTCGTCGGTGCCGAGGAGCTTGTGAAGGTTCAGCAGGATGAGCAGCCGGTCCTCCAGCTTGACCACCCCCTCGATGTACTGCCGGTCCACGCTTCCCACGATGGGCGGCGGGGGCTCGACCAGGCTCGAGGGTACCCGCAGCACCTCGTTCACCGCATCCACGATGAAACCTACGACCTTGTCGGTCAGCTCCACCACCACGATCCGAGTGTTTCGATCGTGTTCCCGGGCCGGCAGCCCAAACCGCTTCCGCAGGTCCACCACCGGGATCACCTGGCCTCGCAGGTTCACGACCCCCTCGACAAACCCTGGGGCGTGGGGCACCCGGGTGACCTCCATCATCCGGTTGATCTCGCGGACTTCCAGGATGGCCACGCCGAACTCCTCTTCGTCGATACGGAAGGTGACGAGCTGCAGAATCTCCTGGTCCAGAGTGTTCGCGTTGTCAGACATGGCTCCTCCACCCGAATGGGGAAACCTCGGGTTCATCCTCTTCCTTCTCCGGCAACCGGTACACCACGACCCCGCCCCTATGCAACGGGGGTGGGGCCTCGGGTACGTTCAGCAACGACTCCGAACGCCCCACCACCAGCACCCCACCTGGCCGCAGGCTGGCCACCAGCCGTCCCACGACCCGGCGTTTGGCCTCCAGATCGAAGTAGATCAGAACGTTGCGGCAAAACACCGCGTGGAACCGACCCGGGGGGGTCCACGGCCCGGGCCCGGCCAGGTTGATCCGCTGGAACCGCACCATGGACCGGACCGAAGGGGCCAGGTGAAACCGGGCTCCCTCGGCCCGGAAGTACCGCTGCCGGTAGTACTCGGGCGTGTTTCGGAGGGCGAACTCGGTGTACACCCCCTCCCGGGCCTCGCCCAGGACGCGGATGCTCACGTCGCTCGCCAGGATGTCCACCCCTTCGTGCCAACCACGCTCCCGCAGAAGCATACCCAGAGTGTAGGGCTCGCACCCCGTGGAACAGGCTGCGCTCCAGACCCCGATCCCCCCTCCCTCCCGCCATCGGGGCCAAAACTCGTCCAATAGCACCTGGAAGTGCTCCGGCTCCCGGAAAAAGAACGTCTCGTTGACCGTCAACAGGTCCACGAGCCGCTCGAACTCCTCCGGATCGATGCCGAGCGCCAGCCGGTCCAGATACGCGTCCACGTCGCCGTGGCCGGCCTCGGCCGCCCGCCGTTCCACCCGTTTGCGAAACAGGTGGGCCTGCCCGCCCTCGAACACCAGGCCGCACCGGCGGTACAGCTCCTGAGCCAGGGGCCCGAACCGGGGGTCCTGCCACAGCCGGCTCAACCTCGCCTCCCGCCGGCCCGAAACGCGTGGGGCCGGATCCCTGTGCGACCCATCAGGATGTAGAAGTCCTTCCGGGCCTTCCCCGCCAGGCGCGCGGCACGGGCCACGTTGCCCCGGGTCACCAGCAGCAGACGCGCCACGTAGTCGCGCTCGAACCTCCGCTTGGCCTCGCCAAAGGGGAGGATCCCCGGCCGGTCCGCCCCCGGCCGCGTGGCCGGGGGCGGGGGCCACGGCTGGCCCGGCTCGGGGGGGAAGCTGCCCAGCAGGAGCAGCTCCAGCTCCCGCACGTTGCCCGGCCAGGGATACAGGGCGGCCTCTTCCAAGAACGTGGGGCTCAGACCAGGAAACTCTCGGCCCGGGGCGTGCCGGGCCACCAGGGCCTCGGCCAAGGCTGGCAGGTCTTCCAGACGCTCCCGCAACGGGGGAACGAGTAAGGGAAACCCTCCGATCAGGTAGTACAGATCCGACCGGAACCGCCCTTCCTCCACCCGGCCCTCCAGATCCGTACGAGCCGTGAACACCCACCGCCAGGGTCCTTCGTCCCCCCAGGTCTCCAACCATCCCAAGATCCGGGCCTGGGCCGCTGCCGAAGCCTCGTCGACGCCGGTCACCGCCACCGTGCCACCTCGCCCCTCCCGATCGAGCCTGGCCAGGGAGGCCTCGTCCCTCCCGCTGGCCCACCTCAGCTCGCCTCGGTGCCCCGAAAGCTTGTGGAGGATCCGAGCGGCCAGCTTCTTGCCTGTGCCGGTCTCCCCGTACAGGAGCACCGGCAGGCGGGTGCGGGCCACCCGGGCCAGGGCCCGACGCAGGGCCTCGACCGCGGCGCTGGTGCCCACGATGCCTGGCGCGGTCCGGTCGTATCCCATGGGGACCTCCATGTCCCGCGGCACTCCAAGGGCGGGTCAGGCTGCGGCCCGGGGCGGCGCGGTCTTGCCCGCCAGCTCCAGAACCTGGTTCACATCGAGGATCAGGGTCACTCGGCCGTCGCCCAGGATCGTGGCCCCGGCCACCGCGGGGGTCTCCGACAGATATCCCCCCAGGCTCTTGATCACCACCTCCTCTTCCCCCAGGAGACCGTCCACCACCACACCAACGCGTTTCTCGGCGAGCCCGATCACCACCACGTACTCCCGGGGCGACCGGTCGTGGGGAGGCACGGCCAGCAGCCGGCCCAGGTACACCAAGGGCACCACCTGCTCCCGCAGCCGGAGCACGGGCACCCCGTCCAGGGGCTTCACCTGCTCCGGTTCCACCCGCACGGTCTCCACCACGCTTACCAAAGGGATCGCGTACACCTCGGGTCCGCAACGGACGAGGAGGGCTTGGATGATGGCAAGGGTCAGCGGGATCCTGAGCTCCACCTTCGTCCCCTGCCCGGGCTCCGAGGTGATCTCGATCAGGCCGTTGAGCTGCTGGATGTTCGTGCGCACCACGTCCATGCCCACGCCCCGGCCGCTTACGTTCGACACCTTCTCTGCCGTGGAGAAGCCCGGGGCAAACACGAGGTTGAACGCCTCCTTGGGCGACAACGCGGCCGCGTCCTGGGCGCTGAGCACTCCTCTCTCTACGGCCTTGGCCTTCAGCCGCTCCGGGTCCATGCCCCGCCCGTCGTCGGCCACCTCCACCACGATGTGGTTCCCCTCGTGGCGGGCCGACAGCCGGATCACCCCGTCTCGGGGCTTCCCGGCCCGCTCCCGCTCTTCCGGTGCCTCCACCCCGTGGTCCGCCGCGTTGCGGATCAGGTGGACCAGCGGATCCCCGATCACCTCCACCACCGACTTGTCCAGCTCGGTGCCCTCGCCCTCCACCTCCAGACGGAGCCCTTTGCCCAGGCTGCGTGCAAGGTCGCGCACCATCCGGGGAAACTTTCGGAACACCTTTCCGATCGGCACCAACCGGGTCTTCATGACCGCCAGCTGGAGGTCCGACGCCACCAGGTCCACCTGGGCGGAGGTCTCCGCCAGGGCCTCGACCAGCTTCTCTCCCGACCACCGCTCCTCGGCCTCGGCCCGGAGCCGGGCCAGACGGTTTTTCGCCAGCACCAGCTCCCCCACCAGGTTCATCAGGGTGTCCAGGCGTTCCACGTCCACCCGCACGGTCTGCTCGGGGGCCGCCCTGCGCATCTGCCTCTGGCGGGCCAATCCCCGCTCCACCACCTCCGAAGAAACCGCCTTCTGCTCCACCAGCACCTGTCCCAGAGGCTTTCCCTCCTTCTGGCTTTCCAGCGCCTTCTCCACCGCCTCCGGTGGAACCCCCTCCTGCTCCACCAGGATCTCCCCGAGCCTTTTGGGCCGGCCGGTTTCCAGGGCCTCGGACAGGACCCTTAACACGTCGTCCACGGCCGGGCCGGGCCGGCCCGCCTGGGCCGCCTCCAGGAGCCTGCGAAGCCGGTCCACGGCCTCCAGGACCACGTCCATCACCTCGCCCGAGGCCACGGTCTCGCCTCGACGCAGCTTGTTGAACACATCCTCAATTCGGTGGGTTACCCGGCTGATGGCGTCAAACCCGAGAAACGAGCTGGATCCCTTAAGGGTGTGGGCCGCCCGGAAGATCTTGTTGAGCAGCTCTGTGTCGTCCGGAGACTCCTCCAAGGACACCAGGTCCTGCTCCAGCTCCTCCATCAGCTCCCACGCCTCGACGAAGAACTCCTGTATCACCTCGTCGTCCCCTGCCCCGGATCCGTCGGAAGGCGGGGCAGAAGGCTCTGCCGGCGAAGGGGCCGGCTCTGTCTCGGCCGGACCCGGTTCTTCGCCCCGCGCGGCCCCCTCCAAGGCGTTGATGGCGGGCCCCGGGTCGGTACGGGTCTGTCCGTCCGCCTCCAGCTCGTTGATCAGGGTCGCGATCACGTCGTGGGCCCGAAGGAGGCCCGCGGCCAGGGCCGGGGTGAACGGCCGTTCTCCCCGCTTCACCGGCCCCAGGGCGGTCTCGGCCGCGTGGGTCACCGCCTCCACGGTCCGAAACCCCATCAGACCCGCCCCCCCCTTGATCACGTGCATCTGTCGGTACAGGTCGGACCGTAGCTCGGGGTCGTCCTCTCCCCGCTCGAGGGCGAGGAGGATCTCGGCGGCGCGCTCCAGGCACTCTCGGGCGTCGGCCACGTAGTCCGGAAGAAGCTCGGCTACCTCCGGGGACACTCGGTCGGGTTCCATGGACACCTCCTGGACAGACCTCACGGAACGGACGGCTTCAAGTAGCCCATCGCCCCGGGGAAATGGACCAGCTTGAACTCGTCGGTGACGCCGTGGAGCGACTCGCTGTGACCCACGAACAGGTACCCACCCGGGTCCAGGGCCCGGTAGAAGTGGGCCACGAACTTTCTCTTGGCCGGCTTGTCGAAGTAGATGAGGGCGTTGCGACAAAAGATCGTCTGGAACCCCCTCATACGGCTCATGCGCAGGTCGTCCGCAAAGTTGAGCAGACCGAACTCCACCAGCTCCCGCACCTCCTCCTTTACGCGGAAGCGATCCGGCCCCAACACCTCGAAGTACTTCTGCGCGTAGTACGCTGGTGTGCCCCGAAACGAGTACCGCGTGTACTCCGCTCCCCGCGCCTTCTGGATCATGGAGTGGGCCACGTCCGTGCCGTAGATGCGCACGTTCCACCCACCCAGGCCGGGCCCCAGGGTCTCGAGGATCAGCATGGCTAGGGTGTAGGGTTCCTCCCCCGAGGAGCATGCCGCGCTCCACAGCCGCAGGCTCCGCCGGCCGCGCCCCTTCAGATCCTCGATCAGCCGTGGCAGCACCTGTCTCTGGAACGCCTCCAGCTGGGCCCGGTGCCGGAAGAAGGAGGTCTCATGGGTGGTCACCGCGTCGAGCAGGGTCATGAGAGCCGGTCGTCCCCGGGTGGGGGAGCGGAGCAGGGTCAGGTACTGGGTCACGGTCTCGGCCCCTGCCTGCTCCATGCACCGACCCAGGCGGTTTTCGAGGAGGTACTTCTTGTTCTCCGCGAAAAACAGCCCGCTGCGTTCGTACAGGAAGTCCCGGAGGATCCGGAACTCCTCGGGCGACAAGTCCACCGCGCCCTGGCGCAGGCCGGCGAGCCCGGTCACGGCTCCCTCCCCAGCTTCGCCAGGGCCCGAGCCATCTCGACCTCCTGATCCAGCTGCAGCGTGAACCGGGCCAGATCCAAGTTTCCCAGATGGGACCGACGTCCCTCCAGTAAGGCCCAGGCGGGGTCGTCTGTGAAGCACACCGCCACCCGGTCTCCCCCGAACCCGATCTGCTTGACCTTGGCGAACAGGTCGGCCAGGTGCACCACGGCAGCCACCCACTGCTGCCCCGCGTCGGTGGGCTCGTGGTGGTACCGGATGGCCTCTCGGAGCGGGGTCGGAAACCCCCAGCGCTCGGCGATCCACCCCCCCAGCTCCGCATGGTGGGTGCCGAACACCTCCGGCTCTACCTCCCGCAGGGAGGCCTGGCGCCGAGCCGCCAGGTCCAGACACCGGGCAAACTCCTGCGGAAAATGGTGTCCTAGCAGGATCTTGCCCACGTCATGGAGCAGACCGGCCGCGTACTCGGTGCCCGACATCGGCAGCTTGAGCAGGCGGATCATGGTCTCCGCGATCACAGCCACCCCAGCCGAGTGCTCCCAGAACCGATCCCACCGAAAGGTCTCGCCGCCGTAGGAGCCCGAGAAGTCCCGGATCACAGACAGCGAAAGGGCGATGTTGCGGACCTGGGCCATGCCCAGGAGAGCCACTGCTCGCTCCACCGAGGACACCTCACCTCGGAGCCCGTAGAACGGGGAGTTGGCCAACCTCAGCACCTTGGCGGCGAGGGACGGGTCGTTCTCCACCGCTGCCGCAACCTTTCCAAAGTCTGCCGAAGGGTCCCCTGCCAGGCGCACCACCTCTGTCGCCACCCCCCCGATGGTGGGGAGCTCTCCGGATCGCTCGATCACCTCCACCACCCGTTCCAAGCTCACGACGCCGCCTCTTGGATCGCGGGCGCGATGCGGTCGATGGGAAGAACCGCATCGGCCACACCCGCCTCGACCACGGCCCGGGGCATCCCGTACACCACACAGGTCTCGGGGCTCTGGGCCACCACGGTCCCGCCCCGGGCCTTGATCGCCGCCGCGCCTTGGGCACCGTCCGACCCCATGCCGGTCAGGACCACCGCCAGGGCGTCCGGCACAGGAACCTCGGCCACCGAGCCAAAGGTCACGTCCACACTGGGCCGGTGCAGGGTGTCCGTCGGGCGCTCCGTAACCTGGAGCACCAGGCCTCGGCCGTCCCGGTGGACCACCACATGCCGTCCCCCCGGCGCCACGAAGGCCTGGCCGGCCTCCAGGCGGTCCCCGGTCTCGGCCTCCTTCACCGCCAAGGGACCCATCGCGTCCAGGCGCTTTGCGAACGCCTTCGTAAACGCCCTAGGCATGTGCTGGACCACGACGACCGGTGCCCGAAACCCCTCCGTAAGCCCAGAGAACACCTTCTGTAACGCCGGGGGCCCACCGGTGGACGCGCCGATTGCTACCAGCCGGGCCGGCCCCAGCCGGGTCGGCCGGGGGGAGCCGGGTGCGAAGGCCGGCCTCGGGGCCGTACGGCGGCGGGCCACCGCCTTCACCTTCTCGCACAGGGTCTTCCGGATCTTCACCACCTCGAGGGGGTTCGATCCGATGCTCTTGGGAACGTAGTCCACAGCGCCCATGTCCAAGGCCCTCAGGGTTACCTCGGCACCCTCCTCGGTCAGGCTGGACACCATGATCACCGGCCTCGGCGAGCTCTCCATGATCCGCGCGAGGGTTTCGAGCCCGTCCATCCGGGGCATCTCCACGTCCAGGGTCACCAGATCCGGGTCCAGCTCCTGCACCTTCTCCAGGGCCTCGTACCCATCCCGGGCGCTGCCCACCACCCGGATTTCGGGATCGTCCCCCAGCAGTCTCGAAAGGGCCTTGCGCATGAACGCCGAGTCGTCCACCACCAACACCCGGATCACATCCGCTCCTTTCCACGACCGTTGGCCAACGGCCGGCCCCCGTCCCGGGGCCGTTCGGCATACCCATCGGCACCGGCCGAAAAGAACTTGACCCGTTTTGGGGGACACCGGACTCCCCCCTCCCTGGCTGGGCCACGGGGCTCCGGGAGCGTGGCCAGCGGTGGGGGCATGGGGCCTGCTTCCGGCCGCGCGAAGCCGGGCGTCAGGCTCCGGAGGTGGGAGGGGGCTGCGCGGGTACGCCGCCGGGGATCCGCCCGGTCAGACGGTAGACGTGGGCCAGGATCTCGGCAACCGCCTGGAACAGGTCCGCGGGAACCCGGTCGCCCGGCTCGGCCTGACGGTACAGGGCCCGGGCCACCGGCGGATCCTCCACCACGGGCACCCCGTGCTCCCGGGCCAGGTCGAGGATCTTCTCGGCCACCCGATCCGCGCCCTTGGCGGTCACCTGGGGCGCCTCCATCTCCCCTGGTACGTAGCGTAAGGCCACAGCGAAGTGGGTTGGGTTCGTAACCACCACGTCGGACCGGGGCACCTCGGCCATCATCCGGCGCCGGGCCATCTCACGCTGCAGGCTCCGGATGCGGCTCCGGATCAGGGGGTCGCCCTCGGTCTCCTTGTGTTCGTCCTTGATCTCCTGTTTGGTCATCCGGATCTTCTTCTCGAACTGCCACCGCTGGAACGCATAGTCCAGCAGCGCGATCGCCACATACACGAGCAGCACGTTGCGCAGGATCGGGAAGGCCACTTTGACCAGCATGAACTCCAGCAGGGTCCGAGGAGGAACCCCTGCCAGAGCCGGGAACTCCCACAGCCGGTCCCGCAGGGCGAGGTAGGCGGCCCAACCCACGGCCACCACCTTCAGCACGTCCTTGGCCAGATCCACCACCTTGGCCCATTGGAACAGGTTGCCGAGCCCCGAGATGGGGTTGAGGCGGTCTGGGTTGGGCTCGATGGCCTTGAACGAGACCAGAAACCCCACCTGGACCACGTTGCCCGCCACGCCCCCCACCAACGCCGCCAAGAACACGGGGACGAGGCCGCTGATGAGGGCCCGGAACACCCGCAACGCCACGGCAGTCGCCGCATCCGGCCGCAGATCAAGGCGCCCCCCCAGGCGGATCACGTCCACGGTGAGCCCTGCCAGCTCCCGGTACAGGTGGTCTGCCCCCACCCACACTCCGAGCACCCCCGCCCCCAGCACGAACGCGGTGAGAACCTCCGGGCTGCGGGCAACCTGCCCCTCCTCCCGGGCCTCCCTCCGGCGTTTCGGGGTTGCGGCTTCGGTTCGCTCCTGATCGTCCGCGGCCACGGGTTACCCCCAGAGTCTGCCGAGCGCCTCGAGCGCCCGGAGGCTGTCCTGGAGCGCCCACAGGAACGCCCGGCCCCAGTGACGCAGGGACAGCCCCAGCACGGTGAACCCCACCAGGATCTGCAGGGGAAACCCCAGGATGAGCATGTTCATCTGGGGTACCGCCCGGGCGAACACCCCCAGAATCACGTGGGCTGCGAACAGGGCGGCGATCACGGGTGCGGCCAGGGCCACCCCCAGGCGAAACACCTCGCCCGACAGGCGTACCAGTACCTCCATCACGGCGGGCGAGTCCCACCACCCCCCCGGCGGCACGGTTCCCAGGCTGGACACGAACGCCTCCACCAATAGCCGATCCCCCCCGACCGACAGGAACAGAAGCAATGCCAGGATGAACTCCAGCTGGCTCACCACTGAGATCTGGGTCTCGAACTGGGGATCCATGACGCTCACAATCCCCAGCCCCATCTGGAACCCCACCAGCTGCCCCCCGAACTGCACGGCCGCGAACACCAACCGGGCCACAAACCCCGCCAGCAGTCCCACCACGACCTCGCTGCCGGCCATCGCGGCCACACCCGCCGCCGTGGGAGGCACCGCCACGGCCGGGGCGAGCCCCAGCCCCGTGAGACCCACGCTCAGCCCCAGGACCGCTGCCGCCTTGACCTGGACCGGCACGAACGGGCTTGAGAACACCGGCGCGAACGAGAACAACGACGCGGTGCGAAGAAGGACCAGCAGGAAGCCGAAGAACTGGACGTCGGTGATCCCGAACATGGGAGGATGGCGGCCTACCCCGCGAAACGATGGAAGCTCAGGAACAGCTCGGTGGCGTAACCCAGCATGAGGTTCATGGCCCAGGGGAGCATCAGCAGGAACACGAGCACGATGGCCAGGAACTTGGGCACGAAGGACAGGGTCTGCTCCTGGATCTGGGTGACCGCCTGCAGGAGGCTAATGATCATCCCCACCACCAGGGAGACCAGGAGAAGGGGGGCTGAGAGCATCAGCGTGATCTCCACCGCCCTTCGGGCCAGGGCCAGAACGTCGTCGGGGGTCATCCCAGTATGCTCCTCGCCAGGCTCCCGACCACCAGGTTCCACCCGTCCACAAGGACGAAGAAGATGATCTTGAACGGGAGGCTCACCATCATGGGGGGCAGCATGAACATGCCCATGCTCATGAGCACACTGGCCACTACCAGATCGATCACCACGAACGGGATATATAGGAGGAACCCGATCGTGAACGCGGTGCGCAGCTCGCTGATCACGAAGGCCGGCACCAGGGCCGCGAACGGCACCTCTTCGGGGCTGCGGGGCCGGGGCCCCTGCCCCAAGCGAACGAACAGGGCGATGTCCTTCTCCCGGGTGTGCTCCAGCAGGAACCCCCGGACCGGGGGCTCGGCCCGTTCCAGTGCCTCGGCCTGGGAGATCCTGCCGTCCAGGTACGGCCGCAAGGCCCCACTGTACACCTGGTTCCAGGTGGGGGTCATTACGAAGAATGTCAGGAACAGGGCCAGCCCCACGAGGACCTGGTTCGGCGGCATGGCCTGGGTACCCAGGGCGTTGCGCAGGAACGACAGGACCACGATGATCCGGGTGAAGGAGGTGAGCAGGATGAGGATCGCCGGTGCCAGGGTGAGCACCGTGAGCAGGAACACGATCTGGAGGGTGAGGCTGACGTCCTGGGGACCGGTCGCCCGGTCGATGCCAAACCGCAGGGCCGGAAGCACCGCCTCTTGGGCGTGGGCGGCGCCTGCCCAGATCACAAGAGCGGCAGCGGCCGCCAGCCTTCTCACGTGGGGTCACCCGGTCGCGGCCGCCGCCGCAGGGCGGCCAGCCGCTCCTCAGGGGTGGGTCCGCCCGCCTCCGGAGTGGGCTCGGGGGGCGGGCTCCCCTCGGACTCCAGGTCCACCTGCTTTCGGAGCTCCGCCTCGAACGGGCTCTCCAGAAACCCGTACCGCTCGTTGAGGCGTTTGAGCGCGTCCGCGTCCCGGATCTCGGCGATGGGGCGCACCCCCTCAGGCCCCTGGGCCAACAGCCACACCAGCCCCCCCGCCTCCACGAGCAGCAGCCCCTGACGGGGGCCCAAGGGCCGCGTGGCGAGAACCCGGATCCCCCCCGAAGCCCTGCCCAGGCCGGGGCGCCGGGCCAGCACCATCCGCACCACCCAGACCGCCCCCCCGATCAGGGCGAGCACCAGGAACAGGCCCGACAGGATCTGGAGCCATGCACCATCGGGACGGCTGGGCTCCGGCTGCGGGCGATCCAAGTACTCGGCCAGGTAACTGCCGCCGGCCTCCCGGGCGGGGGGCTCGACCCGAGGCGGGGGCGGCGCCGGCTCCTCCTGCACCTGCGCCGGGGGAGCCACGGCTTGGAGCTCGGCCGCGGCAGGCGCCTCCTGGGCAGCCGGCTGAGAGGAGGGCTCCCGGGCCGGGGGGGGCTCCACGGACCGGAGGCTCCGAGCCACCACCCATCCGTCCCGGCCGTCGTACCGGATGTGCACCCATTTCCCCCGGCTCTCCAGGGTCTCCACCCGTGCGCCCCGGTCCAACCGGTCTACCTTGCGGCCGTCGGGTGCGGAGCGCACGTTCACGTACCCGTACTCCCACTGCACCACGGCCTGGCCCGCAGCGGCCGGGCCCGCCAGAAGGAGCAGGGCCGCCACCCACGGCAGCAGCATCCTCACCGATCCCCTCCCACGATCTTGGTGAGCCGGGCCCAGAGCCGGTCCTTGATGATGATCACCTCGGCCCGCGCAAAGATCTGTCCGTCCAGGCTCAGGTCCATGGGCTCGCCCGACAGCTTCTGGGTCACCACGAGGGCCCCCTCTTCCAGGGCCAGGACGTCCCGAATCCGCATCTGGGCCCGCCCCACCTCGACGTTCAGCCGGAGGGGGACGTCGCGCAGCACCCCCCAGTCCCGTTGGTACCGGGCCGCCTCTTCGTCGATATCGACCTTGGAGCGGGGCATGGGCCTCCCTACTGCACCACGAACTCACTGAAGTACACCTCCACCACCTTGCCCGTCCCGAGGAACGAGTTCAGCCGGTGAAGGATCTCGTTGCGGAGCTTCTCCTTGTCGGCCACGGTCACGAGGTCGGCCGAGCTCTTGCTCGAGAGCAGGGTCAGGAGCGCATCCCGAACCTTCGGACGCAGGGTGTCCAGCTCTGAGCTCACGGCCTCCCCGTCCAGTTCCAGCTCCATGACCACCTTCAGGAACCGAGGCCGGCCTGGGTCGGCGAGGTTCACCAGAAACGGATCCAGTGGGTAGATCGGCCCCAGCGTCACCTTCGGCTGGGGCGGCTCAGGGGCTTTCTCCGCCTCTTCGGGGGGCGGCGCCGCGAAGAAGGTCTTGTAGGCGAAAAAGCCTCCACCCGCAAGACCCAGCAGCAGCACGAGGCCGCCCACGATGAAGATGAGCTTCTTCTTGTTCATGGCGCCCTTTCCAGCGACTTCGGCTAGGAGGTTAGGAGGCTCGGAGGCCAGGAGGCTCGAAAACCTCTTTGATATCCAAGTGTTCTCGACACAACCGGCCTCTACGCCACCACCTCACGCCCCGGGGGCATAGGTTTCAGGGGCCAGACTTCAGCTCCAGTAGACCGCGAGGCGGCCTGTTTGCGAAGAAATAACTCGAACCGACCCCCGCACAGTTTCGGCGGTGGGGCATGGGGTCCGCTTCCGGCCGCGCGCGAAGCCGGGCATTGAGATTCGCCGCGCTGGCACGGGGCACCAACGGTGGTTTCATGGCAGTCCGGGCCCCCCGAGACCACGAGGTGGCCCCAAAAAGGCGGGGCCATGTTTGGAACCCTCTGGAATCAACTAGGTTTTCACGCGTCCCAGCATCCTAGCGGAAGGTACTTGGAAGAAGCCGGTGGACAGGGAGAAGGCTCTTCGATGCCCCGAGAGGATCCCCCCGGGAACCCGAACTACTTTTCGGGATTTCCTGCCTCCTGTCCGCTGAATTCCGGTTTCTGAAATCCATGCCCTGCTGCCGGCAACGGCCCCGGACCCGACCCGGTTCCCGTCCCTTGTTGCCCTGCCCGCCAGGGGCCTGAGAGGCCTCTCCTTTACCATGGTCTCCGAAGCCAAACAAGACGAGAGGGGGCGGGTAGTTCCCGCCCCCTCCCTGATCGCCCGATCCGGGGGAAACTTTACCGTTTTAGGGCCAGGAGGTCCTGGAGCATCTCGTCGCTGGTGGTGATGATCCGGGAGTTGGCCTGGAACCCCCGCTGGGTCACGATCATGTCGGTGAACTCCCGCGTCAGGTCCACGTTGGACATCTCGAGGAACCCAGAGGCCACGGTGCCCGCCCCCCCGCTGCCCGGCATCACCGGCGGGAACCCGGAGCCCGACGTGGGCGACTCGGCAAACTTCCCGCCCCCCATCGCCAGCAGCCCCTGGGGGTTCGGCACGAGTCCCAGGGCCACCCGGGCGATCTCCTCGGTCGTGCCGTTCTCGAAGATCCCGATGATCGCGCCGTCTCGGCTCACGGTCAGGTTCTCCAGGGCGGCCCCCCCTGGCGCGGTGGTGGTCAGCGTGAAGTAGTCCCCTTGGTTCGGCCCGCTCCCCCCTTGGAGGTAACGGTCGATGGTGGCCTCGGCCGCTGAGGTGCCGCCCCCGCTGGCCTCCACCATGTCCCGTGCCTGGGGATGGCTGTTGATGGCATCCACCACCTCCTCCTCGGTGCTCGTTACGCGGCCGAGGTTGTCGGTGCCCAGGCTCACCGTGATCTTGGTTCCGCTGACGCTCACCCCCAGGCTGCGGTTGGGGCCCTCGTTCACCAGCTCCACGTGGATGTCGTTCCCGCCGGCACCGTAGTCGACGGCCGTCAGGACGATGGCGGTTCCGTCGCCGTTGCTGTCGAGCGACAAGCTGGCTCTTGCCGGCGTTCCCCCGTTCACCACGAAGGTGCCCAGGTCCGGATCCGTGAAGGTCTCCCCCACCCGCACCGTTCCCTGGATCCCGCTGCGAGCCCCCGTCACCGTGAACTCACCGGTGGAGGCGTCGGTGCACTCGACTCGCCACTCGTCCGTCACGGTGGTAGGGAATGTGGTCACCGGCCCGAGGGAGGCATCTCCCAGGTTGGGACCGTTCACCGCCGGGGTGGCGCTGGCGAGAACGTTGGTGATCTGCCCGTCCCCCCGGCGATCCAGGTTGATGAACCCGAGCACGTCCCGCTCCGGATCCACCACTCCGTTCTGGTCGCTGTCGATCCACCCGAACACCCGGTCTCCGGTGTTCGTCACCAGGTTGAACTCGTCGTCCACCTGAAACGCACCGGCTCGGGTGTAGAAGTAGTTGTCCCCCTGCCCGACGATGAAAAACCCCTGGCCCTCGATGGCCAAGTCCAGGTTGTTTCCCGTGGACTGGAGCGCCCCCTGGCTCATGTTTTTGTCGACGGCCGCCACGGTCATGCCCAACCCGATCTGGACGGGGTTGCGCCCTCCCAACGCGCTCGAAGCCTCCCGCGCCCCTTGGAGGGTCTGGCTCAACGCCTCCATAAACGTGGTCCGGCTCCCTTTGAAACCCGGGGTGTTCACGTTGGCGATGTTGTTCCCGATTACGTCCATGGCCTCCTGGTGGTTCCGGAGGCCCGCAATACCGGAGTAAAAAGAGCGAAGCATGGATTCACCTCCTGTGTGTGAGGATCCAAACGGTCATCCGCTGGCCACATGCACCACATCGCCCAGCGGTACCTCCTGCCCGTCGTCCAGGCCGAGCAGCACGGCCCCGTCATCCGCAAACTCGATGCCGGTCACCCGCCCCGTGATCTGTGTGTCCCCCTCCTGCCCGGAGATCGAGGCGGTCACCGTGCGGCCCAGGTATGCCGCCGCGGTGGCCCGTCGGAGCACCTCGCCCCCTTGGATCGCTGCCTCGGCCCTCCGGTTCAGGTTCACCAGCTGCTCCACGGTGGAGAACTGGGCCGTCTCGGCCAGGAACTCCTCGCCCCCCGTGGGGCTCAAGGGGTCCTGGTACTTCAGCTGGGACACGAACAGCTTCAGGAAGTCCTGAAAGTCTGCAATGGGTTGGGCGTTTCGGTCGGTTTCGGTGCCGGCCGGCACGACGCCGGCCGGGCTCGATACGGTGGTGACGTCCATGGTACCAACCTCCGAAGGAGCTTTAGATTCTTGCCTCGAACCCCCAAGGCATCCAAGCGGTTCCGACCGAAACATCTTCCTCGGCAGTCTCGGCCCCAGCCGCTCGGCGGTGCCGCCGTCGCGGTCCGGAATCCCCCCCCTCCCCCCGCCCCTGCCCCTGATCCAGCTCCACGGTCACATGGATCAGCGGGACCTGACGGGCCTCGGCTGCCGCACGCAGGGCTGGCAGCTCCGCCGCGAGCAGCTGGTGCGCCTGGGGGGTCTCCACCCGGATCTGGGCCGACAGACCGCCTCCCTCGCGCACCACCTCCACATGAACCCGCCCCAGGCGCTTGGGTTCCAGCTGAACCGTGACCCGCTCCCCGCCCCGGTGGACCGCCAGCCGCACGGCCTGGGCCGTCTGCTCCACCGGACGGCCGGCGTGGGGACGCGAGACCTCGGGGGAACCGGAAGCCGGGGCCGAGGCTCGTCCCGGGGAGACCTCCGTCGCTCCAGGACTCGGCGTCCCTCCTCTGGCCTCCTTGGGGTCCCTCCCCGTTCCGGCGGCCTCCCGGCGGTCGGGCGGGGTGGCCACCGACAGGGGACCGGGGGTCTCGCCCAAGGGGCGGTTTCTGTCGAACGGACGGATTCCCGTGGAGTCCGGCTCCACCCCTGTCTCCTGCTCCAGAGGGTTGCCCTGGCTCGTGCGAACCCCCGGCTCGCCGCCCTTGCCCCTTCGGGCCCAGAACCCCCACAGCCGCTCGGCCCGGCTGCGGTCGCCCATCGGCCTCGCCCCGGGCGGACTCTCCGGGACGTGTCGAAGCGTGGCACCAGCCGCGTTAGACGTCTGCATCCCCACTTCCCCGTCTGGTAGCCGGCCCGTTGTCAAGACCTGCAGGGGGCTCGAGACCCCCACCGCCCCCTCCTCCTCGGCGACATCCCCCCTCTCCGGCGCCGTATCCCGGGAGGATGACGATGGGGACTCCTTGCTCCCCGGCTCCGTCGGCGCGCGGCCGGAAGAACCGGCCGGAACCGCGACCACGACCCATGCCGACGTCTCCCCGCTCCCCCCTCCTTTCTCTTCGTCGTCGAGGACGGCCGTCCCCTGCTCGGCGGGCGCCTCGACCGGAGGCTCACCGTGCGGGGGGCCGAACCTCCCTTGAACCGGGTCCACCGGGACCGGGCCTGGTGACGCAGCACCGGCCAGGCTCTCCGCTAGGGCAGTCCAGAACGTGTCGGTCCCTTGGGGGGAGGCTCCGGCCCCTGCCTTCTCGTCGGCCGCCGGAAACGGACCCACGGCCACCGGTGCGACTTCCATGGGCACTCCTTTGCCGTCTCGGGTGTGTGTTTGCCCGGAAAAGGGGCCCGTCGTTTCCCCTCAACCGGTCGCAGAGAGGTGTGGGCGGTCGCCGGGTTCCAGGTCGCCAAGGGAAAAAGGCGAGGATCGCGCCTCGTCGGGCACAGGGGGAGGGCTAACGTGAGGGGACGGGTGGGGAGGGGGATCGTCCCTCCTCCAGGCGGCGGGTCAGCTCTCGGACCCGGGCCTTGTCCATGAGGTCGAAGATCTTCCCCACGGCCCGGCCGGGCAAGCGCTCCAGGATCGCCACCGCCATGTCGTCCCCCAGGCCCTCCAGGGCCTGGGCAGCCTCCCGGGGCTTCATGGCCCCGTAGACCTTGGCGATCTGGTCGAGCCGGGCGTCCTCCGCCTTCTGACGGCGGGCGATGGCCTGCTCGACCTCCTGTTTCAGGGCCTCGAGCCGCTCCGCCTCACCGGCCAGGGCCTGGCGGGCAGCCTCGATCGCCCTACGGAGCGCCTCCAAGGACTCCTCCTGCTGCGCGAGCTCCCGGCGGCGCCCTTCGATTCGCCGATCCAGCTCCTGCAAGAGGCGGGCCTTAGCCTGGAGGGTCTGGGGGGATTCTTGTTCCTTCGCGGGGTTCTGCGGTTGGTCGGCGGCAGGGGCGGCCACCGCCAGGGTCAATCCCAGGACCAGGGGGGCCAAAAACCGGACCTCACTGGCCATGGCGCTCCTCCTCCCCGGCCGAGCGGCGGCTGAGGGCGATCTCGTCCAGAACCCGGGTCTCCCTTCGGCGCTCGGCCTCGCGCCATCGGGTCTCCTCCCGCTCCCGGAGCTTCTCCAACGCCTCCCGAGCCTGGTGGGCCTCCAGCAACGCCTGATGGGTCTCCTGGACCCGGGCATCCGCGGTCCGCACCTCCTGGCCTGCCTCCTCCACCCGTCGTCGGAGCCCGGCCACGTGGCTCGCGTGGAGGTACAGGTCCTCCGAGGTGAGCTCGCCGCTGCGCTTCAGGTCGTCGAGCCGCTCGTGGGCCCGGACCAAGGCCGCCCGAGCCCGTTCCAAGACCGCCACCGCCCGGGCCCGCGCCTGGCGGGCCTCGGCGTGGCGGCGCTCGGCCTCCTCCTCCTCGCTGCGTCGCACCGACAGCACCCGCTCCAGGCGGAACCGAAACGCCATCCTACATCACCTCGGGGAACATCTCGACCAGACGGCCCACCGCCTGCTCCAGGGTCCATGACTCCTCGATGCCCTGGGTCAGAAACTCACGCATGGCCTCACGCTTCTCCAAGGCCTCGTCCACGAGCGGGTTCGAGCCTTCCCGGTAGGCCCCGATGTTGATCAGGTCCTCGGCCTCCCGGTATGCGGCCAACAGGCCTTTCATGCGGGCGACGGCCTGGCGGTGGCGAGGGGACGCCACCTCCATCATCAGCCGGCTGGCCGAGGCGAGCACGTCAATGGGGGGATAGTGGTTGCGGGCCGCCAGATCTCGCGACAGCACCACGTGGCCGTCCAAGATTGAGCGCACGGTGTCTGCCACGGGGTCGTTCATGTCGTCCCCCTCCACCAGAACCGTGTACAGCCCGGTGATCGAGCCTTTCCCCCCCTCCCCCATCCCGGCCCGCTCCATCAGCCGGGGCAGGGCCGCGAACACGCTGGGCGTGTAGCCTTTGGTGGTGGGAGGCTCTCCGATGGCCAGCCCCACCTCCCGCAGGGCCATGGCGAACCGGGTCACCGAGTCCATCAGCAGGAGCACGTCCATCCCCTGGTCCCGGAAGTACTCGGCGACCGTGGTGGCCACCAGGGCCCCCCGAGCCTTGACCAACGGGGACTTCTCCGAGGTGCTCACCACCACCACCGATCGGCGAAGCCCCTCCTCCCCTAGGTCCCGCTCGATGAACTCCCGCACCTCGCGGCCCCGCTCGCCGATCAGGGCGATCACGTTCACGTCGGCCGAGGTGTTGCGGGCGATGATGCCAAGCGTGACGCTCTTTCCCACCCCGCTTCCGGCAAAGATGCCCATACGCTGGCCCTTGCCCAGGGTGAGCAGCCCATCGATTGCCTTGATCCCGGTGGACAGCGGGTCCTGGATCCGGGCCCGGGTGATGGGGTTGATGTCCCGGCCGTACAGAGGGTACTTCCGACGGCACCGGGCCGGTCCCTTTCCGTCGATGGGGTTTCCGGTGCCGTCAATGACCCGGCCGAGAAGCTCCTCTCCCACCTGGCACAGGCTCTGGGTGCGGGTGGCCACCACCCGGCTTCCCGGCTGGATGCCCCGCATCTCTCCGTAGGGCATCAGCAGGATCCGCCCCTCCCGAAACCCCACCACCTCGCACGGGATCGCCCGATCCCGCTCCAGCCCCCCCTGCTCCGGATACACGAGGCAGATGTCCCCCACCGGCGCCGCCGGCCCGGACGCCTCCACCACCATGCCCACCACCTGCAACACCTTGCCGTAGGGGCGCAGAAGGTCCGCCTCCCGGACCGCCTCGACCTGGGCCGCGAAGTCCAGCCCCATCACACGCCCTTCAGGACACGGACCAGCTCTTCCAGCTGGGTGTCCAGCCTCGCGTCGATCTCCGCCGTGGGCGTCTGAACCCGGCACCCTCCTCGGCCCACCGACGGATCCTCCACCACCGTGAGCTGGCGAATCCCGTCCACAGCTTCCAGCAAGGTGGGCTTGGCCTCCACTGCCACCTCTAGGTCGGCAGGGTGGACCCGTACCGTGACCTGCTCCCGATCGGCCAAGGCCTGTAGGGCCCGCCCCACCACGTGCACCACCGCCCCCTCACACTGCTCGGCGAGCGGCCCCAGCATCTTTCGTACCAGCTCCAGCACCAGATCCAGCACCTGGGCCCGTGCCTCTTCATACAGCCGGGGCTTCCATTCGGCCAGCTCCCGCAGCAGGGTCTCCAGGGCCTCGGTCCGCCCGGCCGCCTCTGCCAGGGCCTCCTCCCGGCCCTGTCGGGTTCCCTCCTCTCGGGCGGCCGCCCGGATCCTGCCGGCCTCCTCCCGGGCCCTCCGCAGAATCTGCTCGGCCTCCTCCTGGGCCCGTGACCGGGGGTCGGGAGGGGCAGGCCCCTCGGCCGGCTCCTGGGGATCGGCCACGACCTTTGCGCCTTGGGGCTCGTCGGGGAGATCTTCGAAGGCCTGAGGCTCGAACCGGCGCACCCCCTCTCCTCCACCGGCCTGCGCCCCTCGGGCTCCGGGGTCCAGATCGGCCCATCGAAACGGTCGAATCGGGGGGGAGGACTTCTCGCCCATGGAAACCGATCCTTTTTTGCGAGGGGGCTGAACCAGTCGAAAAAAGGGCGGCGAGCCTCCCCCTCAAAGGGAGGGCGCGCCCGGAGAGTTCCCGCGGAGAGCCCTGTTGCCCCGCCTCAGATGTACTCGTCCTCGTCGCCCCCGGCGAGCACGACCACCCCCTCCTCTTCGAGCTGGCGTACGATCTCGGTGATCGTGGACTGGGCCTCGGTGACCTCGCTCACCCGGACCGGGCCCAGAAAGGACATCTCCTCCTTGAGGGTCTCCACGGCTCGTGAGCTCATGTTCCGGAAGAACTTCTCCTGGAGGTCGGGGCTCGCGCCCTTCAGGGCCACCACCAGGGCGTTCTTGTCGACCCGCTTCAGGATCTCCTGGATCGCCTTGTCGGGCAGGTACTGGATGTCGTCGAACACGAACATGAGCTGTCGGATGTGGGCGGCGAGCTCCGGGTTCTCCTGCTCCATGCGGTCCAGAATGTTCTTGGACTCGGTGCGGCCCATCCGGTTCAGGATCTCGGCCACGGTCTTTACCCCCTGGACCTCAATGGAGGAGCCGGCCATGGATGCGATCTTTTTGTCCAGGATCTCGGAGACCTTCTTCACCACCTCCGGGCTGATCTCCTCCAGGCTCGCCATCCTCCGGGCCACCTCTACCTGCAGCTCGCTCGGCAGGCTCGAGATGGCGTGGGCGGCCTTGGCCGCGTCCAGGTGGGACAAGATGAACGCGATGGTCTGGGGGTGCTCCTTCTGGATGATCTTGCTGAGCAGGCGTGGGTCCGCCTTGCGCAGGTTCTGGAAGCCCGGGCCCTGGTCCAGGTACTTCACCAACCGCTCCAGGATCTCCCGGCATCTCTCGGGGGGCAGGCTCTTACGCAGGATCTTCTTGGCGAACTCCACCCCCCCTTGGAGAACGTAAGACCGGGCCAGGGCGAGGGTGTGGAACTCCTCGATCACCGCCTCCGCCTCTTCCGGGCTGGCCTTCTCGAGCACGGCCACCTCCCGGGTGATTTCCTGGATCTCCTCGTCCCGCAGGTGCGGGAACAGGGCCTCCGAGGCCTCCTCCCCCAGGGCCACCAGGAGGATCGCCGCCTTGCGCAGCCCCGGGATCTCTTGGACGTCCTGCGCCAACGCTCACTCCTCCGTCAGCCAGCTTCGGATCAGCTGAGCCGCCACCTCGGGCTCACGCCGGATCATCTCCACCAGACGCTGCTTCAGCAGCTCGCGGCGCACCGCCTCGGTGGGGGTCTTCTCTTCGATGTGGACCTCTTCCTCCTCGGCCTCCCCTTCGAGGCGTTTCTCCATCTCGGCTACGGTGACCGGTTCTGTGATCTCGGGCGCCTCGGGCGCACGGGTAAGCCACCGCACCAACGGTTTGAGCACCCCAAACACGATGAGCACGGCCAGCACGAGAATCAGGCCGTAACGCATGTACGGAAGGAGGTCGGGTGAGGTCCACCACGGACCGGCCCGGGCCACCTCCACCTCCCCCGGCTGGAACGGGATACTGGTCACCTCGACCGCATCCCCCCTCTGGGGATCGACTCCCACCGCCTTCTCCACCAGAGCCTTGAGCCGTGAGAGTTCCTCGTCCGACCGGGGCACGAACTCCCGTCCGTTCTCCCCCTCCCGGTACGTGCCGTCCACGGCCACGGCCACCGACAGACGTTTCAGGTTGCCAGGCCCCCTCTCCAGCCGGGTAATCCGCTTCGAGACCTCGTAGTTGACCGTCTCGGTCTCCCGGCTCGATGCGCCTCCTTTGCCCGTCGCCTGACCGGCGGTCCCCTGGCCCACGTTGGAGGCCACCCCCGGAACCCCCGCAGGCCCGGCCGGGCCCGTGGTGGTCTCGCTCACTCGCTCCTCGCTCCGGACCGCCACCCCCTCGGGGTCGTAGGTCTCGGCCGTCTCCTCCACCCGGGAGAAGTCGAACTCAGCCGCCACCTGAACCACCGCGCTGCCCGCGCCCAGCATCCGCTCCAGCAGGGCCCGCACCCGGCGTTCCACGTCCTTTTCGAACGCCCGTTTGTACTCCAGCTGGCTTGCGGCCAGGAACCCGGGCTCGTCCCCCTCCTGCCGGTACAGCACATTGCCCCGGGTGTCGACCACGGTGACCCTCTCCGGCGACAGTCCCTCCACGCTCGACGACACCAGGTACACTACGCCGCGGACCTGCTTCGCGGTGAGGGATCGGCCGGGAGCCAACTGGAGCACCACCGAGGCCGAGGCGGGCTCTGCCTCGGTCTCGAACAGCTTCTTTTCGGGGAGCACCAGGTGGACCCGCGCTCCCTGCACCCCCTCCATGTGGCGGATGGTGCGAGTGAGCTCCCCCTCCAGCGCCCGGCCGTAGTTGACCTTCTGGGCAAAGTCGGTCATGCCGAAGCTCGACCGGTCGAAGATCTCGTACCCCACCAGGCCTCCCTGGGGGATCCCCTCGCCGGCCAGCTGGAGCCGGATCTCGTACACCCGGTCCGAGGGTACGAACACGGCTGTCCCCCCCGCCTCGAGACGGTAGGGGACTCCCTCGGCCTTCAGCTTTTCCACGACTTGGTAGGCGTCTTCGGGGGCGAGTCGACTAAACAGGAGGGTGTACTCAGGCGTACCGGCCCACAGCACCAAGGCTGTGAGGCCGGCCAGGAGGACAGCGGTCACCCCTACGAGGGTGAGGCGCTGGGTTAGGGTGAGCCTGCCCCACAGCTCCCGTGCTTGGGCCAGGCTGGCGTCCCCAAAGGCCATGGACTAGGCTCTCATCCGGATTTCTGGGTTCGGTTCGGTCTCCTCCCCCTTAGTTTCCGGGTTCTGCGGCCGAATTTCCAGTGGCAATTGCGCCCTCCCCGGGCCGGCTATACCTGCATCCGCATGATCTCCTGGTAGGCGTCCAGGATCTTCTGGCGCACCTCCATCATCAGCTTGAACGCCACGTCGGCCTTTTCCACCGCCACCATGGCCTCCTGGATGTCCCCCCCGCCCTGGGCGGCGCGGGTCACGGCCGCGTCCGCCTCCTGCTGAAGGGTGTCGACCTTCTCCAGGCTCTCGGCCAAAAACTCGCCGAAGTCCTTGGACGGCTTGGCCGAGGCCTTGGCCCCGGGGGCCTGGGGCAGGCCGACCCCTGCGATCTCCTTCACCATGGCCATCTCCCTCCCGGGCCGTCCGGTCAGATCTCCAGGGCCCGCAGCAGCATGTTCTTGGTGGCCTCGATCACGGTCACGTTCGCCTCGTAGGAGCGGGCTGCGCTCAGAAGGTTCACCATCTCCACGGGAACCTCCACGTTGGGGTAGGCCACGAACCCCTGGGTATCGGCGTCGGGGTGCCCCGGCTCGTAGCGTAGCCGCGGGGGGCTCGGGTCCTCCACAACGTCTGCCACCCGAACCCCCCGTACGGCCCCGGCCAACACGTCGTCAAAGGCACGAGCCACCGGGGTGGCCTCGAACACCACGTCCCGCCGGCGGTACGGTCCCCCTTCGGGGGTACGCGTGGTCTGGGCGTTGGCCAGGTTCGACGCCACGGCCTCCATGCGGGATCTCTGCGCCGCGAGGGCCGAAGCGGACACGTCCATCACTCGGAACCACCCGCTGTTCATGGTGTGGGCCTCCCTGTGATCGCTTCCTTGAGCTTGCGGAACCGGCTGCCAAGCACTCGCGTCAGGAACTGGTACTCGATCTGGTTCTGCGCGATCTTGGCCATCTCTCGGTCGATATCCACGTCGTTCCCGTCGCGTCGCGGCGTTCCTCCCGCCGCTACCACCGTCTGCCGGCCGGCACCCCTGGTGCCCCCGAGATGGCGCGGATCGGTGGCGGCCAACCGCAACCCCTGACGAGCCATGGCCCGATCGAACCGAACGTCCAGGGCTTGGTATCCCGGCGTGTCCGCGTTGGCCACGTTGGCCGCCAGCACCGCCTGCCTGCGCTGACGGTAGCGCAGCTCCTCCACCAGCGGCCCCACGACCCCTTCCATCGCTCGAAGAAACCCCACCTCGCCTCTCCTCCGTGCCCGTCGCCTCTTCCGGTCGCTCCGGGTCGAGACCCTTGCAAGGACGAGGCCAGCCACCCCGTCCCGCCCGGTTGTCCGAGCTTTCGTGCTTCTTGCAAGGCCGTCTCCCCCCACAGGTCCGGTTTCTCCCCCCCGGGAGGGTCAGCCCTCTCCCCCCGGATCGGTCCCTTCCACCCCGTAGGTCTTGAGCTTGGCCCGCAGGGTCTTCACGTTGATGCCCAGGGCCCGGGCCGTGGCCTTCTTGTTGTGACCGTGCTGGGCATACGCGGCCAGGATGATCTTTCGTTCCATCTCGTCTAAAGTCCCGTCGACCCGGATCCCGCCCTCCGGGCGGAGAGCGGCCTCCTCCAGGAACAGGTGCTCCGGCCCCACCTGCCCGCCCCGGCAGATCACGGCCGCCCTCTCCACCGCGTTCTGCAGCTCCCGGACGTTGCCCGGCCAGTCGTGGGCCAGCAGGACCTTCTCCGCGGCCGACGTGAGGGTGGCCTCCCCCAACCCATACGCCCGACAGGCAGCGGCCAGGAAATGCCTCGCCAGGGGGAGGATGTCCCTGCGACGCCCCCGGAGGGGCGGCACCTGGATCGGGATCACCTGGAGCCGGTAGTACAGATCCTCCCGGAACCGACCCCGGCGCACCTCCTCGGGCAGGTCCCGGTTCGTTGTGGCCACCACCCGGAGCTCCAGCGGAATCGTCCTGCGTCCCCCCACCCGCTCCACCTCCCGCTCCTGGAGCACCCGAAGGAGCTTGGCCTGCAGCGCCGGCTCCATCTCACTCACCTCGTCCAGCAGCAGGGTTCCCCCCTGGGCCTGCTCGAACCGGCCCGGCCGGGCCTCGGAGGCCCCGGTGAACGCGCCCTTCTCGTGGCCGAACAGCTCGCTTTCCATGAGATTGGCCGGGATCGCCGCGCAGTTTACCCCCACGAACGGCCCCTCGGCCCACGGGGAGAGCTCGTGGATTCTGCGGGCCACCACCTCTTTCCCCGTCCCGCTCTCACCGGTGATCAGCACGGTGGCCCTGGTGGCCGCGGCCGCATCCACCAGGCCCAGCACCCGCTCCATGGCCGGGTCCTCGGCCACGAACGGTGTTCGAGGCCTTCCCCTCCGAGGGGCCGCCGGCCGCCCCAGCACCGCGGACACCTTGGCGAGCAGCACGTCCGGGCCAAACGGCTTCTGCAGAAAATCCACGGCGCCCCGCTTCATACTCTCCACGGCCGCGTCCACGGAGCCGTGGGCCGTGATCACCAGGGCGGGGGTGTGGGGCGCGGCCGCGCTCATCCGCTCCAGCAGCTCGATCCCCCCCACCCGGGGCATGCGCAGATCGGTCACCACCAGATCGAACCCCTGCCGCCGCACCAAGTCCAACGCCTCCTGCCCGTCCGCGGCCAGGGTGCATTGGTACCCGGCCTTGCGCAGGGTGAGCTCCAGCGCCAGGCGCATGTCCGGGTCGTCGTCCACCACCAGCAGATGCCTTGCGTTGCTCACCGAGCAATCTCCGTTCGGGAACTGGGAAGCTAGAAAGCTGGGAGGCTAGGAAGCCCAAACCCTCTTTGCTGCCTGAGCGTTCCAGACACAACCACGCCTCTGGGCCACCCTCTCACGCTCCGGGGGCACGAGGTCTGTGGGAGAGCCGCGCGCGGCCGGAAGCGGGCCCCATGCCCCGTCCGACGAGAACTCTCGGTTTGAACGCGACTCGGTATCACGGTTCGGGGGGCGTGGCCCTCAGCCGGTCCGCCGGGAACGACAGGGTGAACCGGGCTCCTCCCCAGGGGGAGCCGTCCACTGCCACCCAGCCGCCGTGGGCCGCCACGATCCGCTGGACGATGGCGAGCCCCAGCCCCACCCCCCGGGCCCGGGTGGTGTAGAACGGGTCGAAGATCCGCTCCCGCTCCTCCTCCGGCACTCCCGGGCCGTTGTCCCACACGCACACCCGCGCCGCCGCAGGCTCCTCGGAGCCCCCCGACGCGCACTCCACCCGAACCCTCCCTCCCGCTTCCACGGCCTGGGCCGCGTTGAGCATAACGTTCAGCAGGGCCTGGCGGACCAGGTCCGGGTCCACCCGCACCGGCGCCGGACAAAGGTCCTCCTCCAGGATCGCCCCCTTGGCTCGGATCGCTGACCGAGCGTAGACAGCCGCCTCGGCCACCACCTCACTCAGGTCGACCGCTTGACACCGCGGCTCAACCTGCCGCGCAAACAGAAGCAGGTTCCCCGTGATCCGGGAGAGGTTTTGGAGCCCCTTGAGCACCTGACCCGCGAGGTCCTCGTGGGCTGTGCCCCGCAGCTCCCCCACCAGGTGGTGGGCGAACAGCTCCAGGCTGCCCAGTGGGTTCCGGATCTCGTGGGCGATGCCGGCGGCCATCTGGCCCATGGCCACCAAGCGCCGGTTCCGCTCCTCCTGCTCCTCGAGCAGCCGCAGGCGGGTCACATCCTGGAACACCACCACCCGTCCCAGCACCTCCCCGACCTCCCCGCGGAGAGGCGACACCCGAAGCCCCAACAACACCCTGCGGCCGTCACCCCGGTTCAGGGTGACGACCGGCCTCGAAACGGCCTCCAGCGCGTCGAGATCGGCCTCGGCCGGGTCCTCGAACCGGAACACCTGGGAGAACGGCTTCCCCACGGCCTCCGGTCCGAACCCCGTGATCTCCTGGGCAGCCCGGTTCAGAGTCGAGATCCGGCCCTCCGGGTCCACGGCCACCACCCCGCTGGGCACGCTCTCCAACAGGTGCTCCAGATAGCTCGTGAGGCGGGCCCTCTCCGTCAGGGAGCGGTCCAGCTCCCGGTCCTTCGCCTCCAAGCGCCTGCGGAGCTCTCGCACCTCGTCCTGGAGCCTGGCGTACGATCCCTGGAGCCGTTCGGTGGCCTCTTGGAACCTCAGCATTGCCTCCCGAAGCTCCTCGGGGATCGCGGTCACCGCCGTCCCTCCCGAATCAGGAGTGCCTCGGCCCCTGCCAGGGCCCGAGCCGCGCCGGACACCACCGCATCCCGCGTCTCGGCCAGCTCGGCCCAGGCGGCCCGAGCCCCCTGCCCGTCGCCGCTTGCCATGGCCGCCATCGACCGAAACAGCCGGTCCACCGGTTCGCCCCCCTCCGCCGGCATCAGGCTCAAGGCTTCCGCGTAGCGGCCCAGGGCAAAGGCCAAGCGCGCCCCTGCTACCCTGCTGGGAGCGGGAAGGCCGCGCCTCCGGTCGGCGCCCAGGCTCCTCCACAGCTCCTGCCGGACCCGCCAGGCCCGGAGCAGGTCCTGGGTCCGCGCTTCGCGCCTCCCCACCCGGTCCATCTCGATCCGCAGCGCGTATCGGGTGGCAGCGTCCGGCGCCAATGCCAGCGCCTGCCGGAACGCCTTCAGGGCTGCGGACCGGTCCTCCTGGGCCTCCTGCACCCGAGCCAGGGCCAGCCAGGCCCGCCAGTCCCTGGGCCGCTCGGCAGCCCAGCGGGCCACCGCCGCCGGGTCCCCCTCCCGGGCTCGGAGGCGCAGCGCCGCAACCTCGGCCCGCTGGGCCGGCACAGCCCGGCTCCCCATGGCCTTCACCTCACCATAAAGCTCCAGCGCCCGGTCCCAGGCACCCAGCGCCTCGGCCGCCCGGGCCGCCTCCCAGACCAAGGCCCCGAGGTCCCGGGTGGGCACCCATGCGGCGGCACCCCGAAATCGTTCGAACAGCAGGATCCCGGCCGCCGGGTCCCCGTCCCGAACGAGGGCCGCCAGCCGGGCTTCCAACAGCGACACGAACGCCTCGTAGGCTCGGCCGGACTCGGGGCTCTCCGGATAGTCTCGGAACACCCGTTCCAAGAACCCGAGGGCTGCTTCCGCGTCCCCCTCGGACCGGGCCAGCTCGGCCAGCCCTTGCAGGGCCCGCTGGGCCGTCAGGGGGTCTCGACCCCCGGCCAGCTCCTCCAGCACCGGTCGCGGGCGGTAGAACCACCGGTACGCCGGGTACGGCTCGGTCAGCTCCACCCGGTCGGCGAACCGAACCCCCAACAGAGCCAGCCGAAGCCGGGCCTCCCGGGCCGCCTCGGCCGGAGCCGGGCCGTCCAGCAGACGCGCGTAGGCGGCCGCTGCCCGGCTCACCCGTCCCTCCTTCGTCCATAGGGCTCCAACGGCCAGGAGGGCCTCCGCACCCTCGGCCGTGCCCGGGTGCACCCGGGCCAGCGACTCCAGAACCTCTGCCGCAGTATCCGCATCACCCGCCGCCTGAAACGCCTCGGCCATCGCCCGGGCCGTGTCGCTCCGGACCCGCCACGCGTCCGGGTCGAGCCTGCGAGCCTCCCGGAACCGCGCCAGGGCGTCGGCAGTGGCTCCCGCCCGCCACAGGCTCTCCCCCCACAGGTACAGGGCCACCACCCGACCGGGCGCCCGTGGATACGCGCGGACCCAGGCCTCCCAGGCCGCGACCGCCTCTGGGGTCCGGCCCGCCTCCAGCGCCAGGGCCGCCTGGTCGAACCGTAGCGCCCGCCGCCACGGCTCCCGGCTGCTCGGCGTGGCCTGCTCATACGAGGTGATCGCCGCCTCCGGAAACCCCTGGATCCACTGCACGCTCCCCAGCTGGAACCAGCACCAAGCCGTCTGCTCGGGGGACAGCTTTTCCTTCACAAGGGTCCGATACAGCCGCTCCGCCTGCCACAGGGTGTCCTGTCCGGCCAGATAGAGGGCGTCGGCCCACAGCCCCCGCAGCCGCGCCGGAGCCCCTACCGCACCGGCCGCCTTTCCCAACACCCGGGCCACCCGCGCCGGGTCCTTCTCCAAGGTGCGGCCTGCCTCGGCCCACAGAGCCTCCCGTCCCGGGGGCGGGCCGGCTCGCAGGAACGGGCTCCACCCGGGCTCCACCCGGGCGAGCACCACCGCCCGGCTCGGCAAGGCTGCCCCCAGCACGGCCGAGACGGCCAGGGCCAAGGCAAGCCGGCCGCGACCCGCCCGGCCCCGTCCTGCGATCATCGCGACCCCCCAGCCGTGAGCCGTTGCCAGAACCGGGCAACCCCTCTGCCTCCCCCTCCTTTTCCCCCCAGCAGCGCGTCGGCCAAAGCCGCCACGCACCGCGATGCCGGGCAGCGGGGGTACGCCGACACGAACGCCACCTGGCGCAGGGCGGCGCGCCGCACGTGGTCGTCCTGAACTACAAACCCGGCCCAGTCCACCCTCCGGCCTAAAAAACGCTGGACCACCCGGTCGAGCCGATCGTGGATCGCCCGGGCCGCCGCCTCGTCCCCCGCGCCGTTCACCACCGCAGCCACCCGGGCGTCCGGATCCCGGCTCCACAGCACCTTGATCAACCCGTAGGCGTCGGTGAGCGCCGTGGGCTCTGCGTTGGTCACCACCCACACCTCCCCTGCCGCCGCGCACAGATCCACCACGTTTCGCCCGATGCCGGCCGCCGTGTCGATCAGAAAGAACTCGGTCCCCTCGGCCAGGCGGCCCGCCTCGTGCACCAGCCTCGCCCGTTGGGCCGGGTCCAGATCGGCCATCTCCCCCACTCCCGAGGCGCCCGGGATGATTCGGAGCCCCGGTACCACCTCCACCGGGATCTCCTCGGCCGGGGCCTCCCCCCGCAGCAGGTGCCCCAGGTTCCGAGGGGGGTTGAGGTTCAGCAGGATGTCCAGGTTGGCCAGCCCGAAGTCCGCGTCCAGCACGGCGACCGAGCGGCCTCGGCCCGCGAGCGAGACGGCCAGGTTGGCCACCAGGCTCGTCTTCCCCACCCCTCCCTTCCCGCTGGTCACGGCCAGGACCCGGGCGCCGTCCGTGGGGGCGGGACCGGCCTGCTCGGTGACCATCTGGCGGAGCCGGTGCGCCTGGTCCCTCACGATGCCCCCTCCAGCCCCCGCACCAGGTACGCCGCCACGCCGACGGGGGTGGCCTCTTCGATGTCGTCGGGCACGTTCTGCCCCGTCGTCAGGTAGCTCAGGGGGAGTCGGGAGACCAGCGGCAGCCCCAGGAGCGGCCCGTGGCAGTCGGTCTCGTCCAGCTTGGTGAGCAGAAGCCGGGCCGGCTCGAGCAGCGCATAGTGGCGCAGGATCCGCGCCAGGTCCTGGCCCCGGGTCGTGACCGCCAACACCAGGTACACCTCGATCTCCACGTCGGGGGGAAACAGCCCCAGCAGCTCGGCCAAGCTCTCCTCGTCCCGGGGGCTCTGACCCGCGGTGTCCACGAGCACAAGCTCCCGGTCCGAAAACCCCTCGACCGCGTCCAGAAACGATCCCCGGTCCAGGGCCACCCGCAGCGGCACCCCCATGATGTTTGCGTAGGTCTTGAGCTGCTCCACGGCCGCGATCCGAAAGGTGTCCACCGTCAGCAGGCCCACCCGACGCCCGTCCTGCAGGGCGAACCGAGCCGCCAGCTTGGCCACGGTGGTGGTCTTTCCCACCCCGGTAGGGCCCACGAACACAGCCACCCGGGGCCGCCCGTTGCCGGGACGCAACGGGCCCGACACCCGGACCGTCCGGGCCACCAGCTCCCGGAACGCGGCCACCTCCCGGCCGGCCGGCACCGCCCCTTGGTCCACTTTCTGCTGAAGGAACCCCAGCACCCGGGCGGTCAGGGCCGGATCCACGTCGATGGCTTCCAAGTGATCGTGGATGCGCCGCAGCCCGGGAGCCAAGCGGAGCCGCTCGAACCGGGCCGTCTCCTCCAGCAGCCGCTCCACCTTGGCCACCAGGCCCCGCACCTCGGAGGCCACCCCGTCCACGGGCGTACGACGAGGTCGGCGGGCAAGGAGGTCAAGCTCCTCCCTGAGGCTGTCGATGTCGGCCTGGAGGGCCAGGATTACCCCCGAGTCGGCGCCGCCCCCCCGGATGTCAGGGTCCCGCCGGGGGGGCTCGGCTGGGCCCGGGGCGCCGGTCGGCGCGGCCTTGCGCGACAGGCCACCCAGGTCGGCCGCGGCCGTCACCTCCAGAATCGGACGACCCAACAGGCCGAACACCCCTTTGCCCGGCTTGATCTGCCGGGTCGACAGGATCACGGCGTCCGGCCCGAGCTCCTCCTTGATCTTGCGGAGGGCCTCGGCCATGTCCACGGCCTGGAACTTCCTAACCTTCAAGGCTCACCATCCGGATCGTTCGGATTGGACCCTCCACCTCGTTGTGACTCAGCACCACCAGGCTCGGCAGTACCCGCTCGGTGAGCTTGCGCAGCGGCAACCTCAGGGCCGGAGAGGTCAGCACCACCGGTGTCAGGTTCTCCAGGGTGGCGGCCTCGGCCGCACGGCCGAGGGCCGTGAGCACCTGCTGGGCCACCGTCGGCTCCAGCGACAGGAACGACCCGTGCTCGGTCCTCTGTACCGCCGCCAGCAGGGTCTCTTCGAGCCGGTGATCCAGGGCGATGACGGGGAGCTTCCCTTCGGCATCCTGGTACTGCTTGGTGATGGCCCGCCGCAAGGCGGCGCGGACGTACTCGGTGAGGGGCTCTGGGTTCTTCGTAACGGACGCGTAGTCGGCCAGGGTCTCGAGGATGGTGCGCAGGTCGCGGACGCTCACCCGCTCCCGCAGCAGGTTCTGGAGCACCTTCTGCACCACCCCCAGGGGCAACAGCCCCGGCACCAGCTCCTCCACCAGGGCCGGGGCCTGCTCCTTGACCACGTTCAACAGGTTCTGGGTCTCCTGGCGCCCCAGCAGCTCGTGGGCGTTCTGTTTGATGATCTCGGTCAGGTGGGTGGCGATGACGGTGGAGTGGTCCACCACCGTGTACCCCTTGATCTGGGCCTCCTCCCGGAGCTCCTCGCGGATCCACAGGGCGTCCAGCCCAAAGGCGGGCTCCTTGGTGGGAATGCCCTCGAGCCCAGCCTCCCCCAGCCCCGGGTTCATGGCGAGGAGGTACCCTTCCTTCAGCTCCGCCCGGGCCACCTCGATCCCCTTGATCAGGATCATATACTCCCCCGGTCGCAGCTGAAGGTTGTCGCGAATGCGGATCGGGGGCACCACGATGCCCGCTTCTAGGGCGATCTGCCGCCGGATCGAGCGGATCCGCTCCAGCAGGTCCCCCCCCTGGGCCGCATCCACCAGGTGCAGGAGGCCGTACCCCACCTCCAGCTCCAGCACGTCCACCTGGAGCAGGGGGGTCACGTCCTCCGGGCCAGGGGGGGCTGCCGGTGCCTTCTCCGCTTCCTGGCGCGCCACCTCCTCCTTCCGACGGGTCTCGGCCTCACGCACCCTCTTCAGGCTGTAGGCCGTACCCCCCAGCACCGCGGCCAGCACCGCGAACGGAAAGAACGGCAGGCCGGGCACCACCCCCAGCACCAGCAGCACCCCGCCCGCCACCCCCAGAGCCTCGGGCACCTGCCCCAGCTGACGGGGAAGAACCTCGCCCAGGTTCGACTGGCTCCCGGCACGGGTGACCAGGATGCCCGCGGCCGTGGAGATGATTAGGGCGGGCATCTGGCTCACCAGGCCGTCCCCCACGGTCATGGTGGTGTAGGTACGTACCGCCCGGTCCAAGGGCATGCCCAGCTGGAGCACCCCGATCACCAGCCCACCCAGGATGTTGATGCCCGTGATCACCAGGCCCGCGATGGCATCTCCCCGAACGAACTTGCTCGCCCCGTCCATGGCGCCGTAGAAGTCCGCCTCCCGGGCGATCTCCTCGCGACGGTTCCGCGCCTCGGTCTCGTCGATCAGGCCCGCGTTCAGATCGGCGTCGATCGCCATCTGCTTGCCCGGCATCGAGTCCAGGGTGAACCGGGCGCTCACCTCCGCGATTCGGGTCGCTCCCTTCGTGATCACCACGAAGTTGATCACCACCAGGATCAAGAAGATGACGATCCCCACCACGAAGTTGCCGCCCACCACGAACGACCCAAACGCTGCGATGATCCTGCCGGCGCCCTCGATCCCCTTGTCCCCCTCGGTCAGGATCAGACGGGTCGACGAGATGTTGAGGGCGAGACGAAACAACGTGGTAATCAGCAGCACGCTGGGGAACAGGGAGAAATCCAGCGGCCGTTCGGTGTACATGGCGAGGAGAAAGATCAGGACCGAGAAGCTGATGTTGAGGGCCAGCAGAAGGTCCAGCACGGCCCTCGGCAGGGGGAGGATCATGAGGAAGACGATGCTCATGACCCCGGCCGCCACCAGCACTCCGCTGTGGCGGTTCAGCAAGCCGGGTACCGACAGGGTGGCTCCTCGGTCCATGGGTCGCGGGGCGCGCCTCCGAAGGCGGGGGGAGGGATCCGCTCGCAGCGGCCCGAATGTATCACACACACCGGGCGGATGGCAGACCCCGGCGGCGCCTGTCGGCCTACGCCTCCCGGCCGGGTAGGAAGCTCACCTCCACCCAGAACGTCTCCCCGTCCATCTCGAACGGCACCACCAGGCACGGCCCCTGCCCCTTGTGCTCAATGGTGTGGTTCTTCCCCACCACGATCGTGGGGATGGCGATGCGGAACTGGTACCCCTCCTTCGTCAGCGCGGCCTTGGCTCCGCCGGCGATCATGTTGGCGATCTCTCCCACGGCGTCCCGAACGTCGTCGTTCAGCCCCCGTGCCTCTTCACCAACCATCGCCTCGTACACCTTGAGGGCCAGGTTCTCCGGGAAGGTCACGGCCACCGAGCCCACGGCTTCGCCGGCCAACCCGATCACCCCGCTGATGTCGCCGGCCGCTACGTGATCTGTTTTCACGAACGGCTTTCCCCGTTCTGGCTTCATCCCGGCCATGACCTCCAGGGCCTGCACCGTGGCCGCGATGAACGGATTGATGTACTCCACGCTGTACATGGGAGATCCTCGAGATCAGGCCGCCAATACTCGTTCGATCTTCTCTTTCAACGTGTCGGGGGTGAACGGCTTCACGATGTAGTCCGTGACCCCCGCCTTGATCGCCTCCAGAATCTCCTTCTTGGCGGCCTCGGTGGTCACCATGATGATCGGGATCTCCTTATACTGGGGGTTGGACCGGAGGGCCTTGACGAAGGTCAAACCGTCCATCTCCGGCATGTTCCAATCGGTCAGCACCAGCCCCACACCCGCCATCTTCGCCAGACCGTCCACCCCATCCTCCGCCTCGACCACGTCCGTGTAACCGAGGCGGTTCAGGGTGTTCTTGATGATGCGCCGCATGGTCGAGGAATCGTCAACCGTGAGGATCTTCACCGTCCAAACCTCCTACTTGGAACTGGGTGTGTGCGAGTTGGTCCTACTGATCGGCCCCCCGAACCGAAACTTTAGGTCCCCGCGCCCCTGCTCCCGGTTTGTGCCCCGAGGTCGGTTCCGGTACATTCTCCGGCCTTCGGCGCCGCCCGAACCCCACGGCACCCATCCCGATCTCCGGAGGGAATGGCACCCATGGACCGCTCCTACCCCTTAAACGTCCGGTTCCTCCGGCGCGTGCTCATCGCGGCCGACGATCTGGCCCACTTCGCCGTGGCCCTGGTGCTGCTGGTCTGCGCCGGGGTCGTGCTCGTCCGGGCCGTCCTACAACTGGGAGACCCGAGCTTGGCCTCTGTGCTCGAGGTCCTCAACGACCTGCTCCTGGCTCTCATCATCATGGAGCTCCTGTGGCCCGTGGTGCGGTTCCTGAAGCGGGAGCCGTTCAGCCTGAGCCCATTCCTGTACGTGGGCATCATCTCGAGCACCCGGCGCATCCTCCTGATCGAAGCCGAGAGCTCCCTGGCCTCCCGCGCCCACGGGGGGGAGTGGAGCACCCTCTGGCCCCCGCTGGTGGAGATCGGGGGCAACGTGGCGGTGATCTTTGTGCTGGCCGTGGCGCTCCGTATCATCTCGGGACCCCGGCCCTCCTCCGCGGACCCGGCATGACCCCCACGGCAAGGGCTGGCGCCGGGGTTTCCCCCTCCCCCTGCCGACACGTATACTCGCCGGGCCGGCCCGAATCAGCCCCGGAGACGGCCATGCGGCTCTCGATCGTGCTGCCCGTATACAACGAGGAGGAGAACCTCCTGCTGCTGGCCGAGGAGCTCCAGGAGGTGGTCGCCGGCCTGGGTCCCACCTGGCAGGTGGAGTGTGTGTTCGTGGACGACGGATCCACCGACCGTAGCCGCGAGCGGATGATCGAGATCCGGGAGCGCTACCCCTTGCTGGGCGTGCGCGTGGTGGCCCTGGACCGGAACTGGGGCCTCACGGCCGCCATGGACGCCGGTTTTCGGACCGCCCGGGGCGAGGTGGTGGCCACCCTCGACACCGACCTCCAGAACGACCCCCGCGACATCCCGCGCCTGTTGGAGTACCTGGACCGGGCCGACGTAGTGGTGGGGGTGCGCGCCCGACGCAGGGATCCGATCGTAAAGAGAGTGAGCTCGCGTATCGCCAACGCCATTCGCAACCGGGTCACCCACGACAACATCGTGGACACGGGGTGCTCGCTCAAGGTGTACCGGAGGGAGTACCTGGACCGGCTGAAGCTGTTCAACGGGCTCCACCGCTTCCTCCCCACCCTCCTCAAGATGGAGGGAGCCCGGGTGGTGCAGGTGCCCGTAAACCACCGACCTCGGCGGTACGGCGCGGCCAAGTACCACCTCTGGAACCGGCTCGTGGGCCCCCTGATGGACCTGTTTGCGGTACGGTGGATGCAGAGACGCCACCTGGGTTACCGGTGGGAGGAGATCCGGTGACCTGGGACCCTTGGCTCGTCGTGGGATTCGGGGCCCAGGCCTTGTTCTCGGGCCGGATGCTGGTGCAGTGGATCGTCACCGAGCGCAAGCGGCGCAGCACCGTGCCCAAGGTGTTTTGGTACCTGTCGCTGGGGGGAAGCCTGCTCCTGCTCGCCTACGCCATCCACCGCCGCGACCCCGTGTTCATCCTGGGCCAGGCGTTCGGGTCGGTGGTGTATGTGCGAAACCTCATGTTGTGGAAGGACGATCCCCCGAATGCCCAGAGCGCGTGACCTCGGTGCGTTTGCCCTGGCCGCGGTCTCCCTGTGGGTGGGCCTGGGCTCCTACGGCCTGGTCGAGCCGTCCGACGCCCGCTACGCCGAGATCGCTCGGGAGATGTGGGCCTCGGGGGACTGGGTGTTCCCCCGGCTCCTGGGAATCCATCACTTCCACAAGCCTCCTCTCATCTACTGGGTCACCTCCCTGGGTTATGCTGCGCTGGGACCCACCGAGTGGGGCGCCCGCGCCGGCCAAGGCGTGCTCGCGGCGACCCTGGTCCTGGTGCTGTGGCGGTTCGCCCGCCGGCACCTAGGGGAGGCCGCCGGCACGTGGGCGGTGGCGCTGGCGGCCACCACGCCGGCAGTGGTGGGGGCCGAGCGTATGCTCACCACCGACCTCCTGCTCTGCCTGTGCCAGACCCTGGTAATCACCAGCGCCTACGACATCTGGAGCGGAAAGGGGCAGAAGTCGGCCCGGATCGTCCTGTACCTCTCCCTGGGCCTGGCGTTTCTCACCAAGGGCCCCGTGGGCTGGGTCGTGCCCCTGCTCGTGCTCGGCCCGTTCCTGGTGTTTCACCGGGGACGAGGGGGCCGGGGCCGGCCTTGGGGCATCGCCTGGGGCGTCCCCCTGGCCCTTGCCGTGGCCCTGCCCTGGTTCGCCTATGTGGTCGCCGCGACGCCGGGGCTGCTCGACTACTTCCTGGGCGGCCAGATCGTGAGTCGCCTCCGAAGCGGCGGCATGGGCCACCCCCACCCTTGGCATTACTACCTCGTGGTCTTTCCCGCCCTGGGCCTTCCCTGGATCCTTCTTGCGCCGGCCGGCCGCAGGGTTGCGGCCGGCCGCTCGCCCCCCCTCGCCTCGCTGCTGGTCCTGTGGGCTCTGGTGCCCCCGGCGTTCTTCAGCCTGCCGGCGACGAAGCTCCCCCTGTACGTGCTGGCCGCCTACCCGGCGGTATGCCTGCTGGGGGCCGGGGCCCTGGCCGGTGCCCCCCAAGAGACCCGGACACCGCTGCGCTGGTGCGGGGGGGTCACCCTGCTGTTGGCCGGGGCCGCGCTCGTGGTGGGCCTGGGCGTGGTACCGATTAAAGGCGGGGACCTGGCTGCCGTCCCCCCCGGCCGGATCGGGGAGCTGTTCCTTCCCCTGGCCGCCGTGCTCGGCCTCGCCGGAGCCGGGGCCCTGGCCTGGACGGCACGGACCGGGGCGCGGCCGGGGGCGGCCGCAGCCTGTCTGGCCGTGGCCCTGGCCGCCACCACCGCCTGGGCGTTCTCCCGGGGCGACGCCCTGCCCCTGCGCACGGCCCGCCCCGTGGGCCGGGCGGCGCTGGCCCTCTGGGAGCCGGGAACGGTGTTGGCCGAGTACCGGAGCTTGTCCGCCGGGTTCGCGTTCTACACAGGCCGGCTGCCCGTGCTCGGGGGAATCCGCCGGGAGCTGGTCTTCGAGGGCCCCCCCGTCAAGGCGCGGGTGCTGGATCGGAAAGCGTTTCTGGAGCTTTGGGCCGGCCCCCGGCGGGTGTTGGCCCTGACCCGCCCCAAACGCCTCTCGGAGCTTCCCGGCGCGAAGGAGATCGCCAGGGGGGGAGGGTACGTCCTGGTGGAGAACCGATGATGCGGCTGCTGCACGAGGCGGTGCTGTGGATCCTGGCCACGGTGGGGAGGCTCGGGTACCCCGGCATCGTGGCCCTGATGTTCCTGGAGAGCTCGTTCTTCCCCTTTCCCAGCGAGGTGGTGATCCCTCCGGCGGGGTACCTGGCCAGCCGCGGGGAGATGAGCCTTCCCTGGGTGATCTTCGCCGGAGTCCTGGGAAGCCTGCTCGGGGCCCTGTTCAACTATGGCCTGGCCGTGTGGTTGGGCCGGCCGTTCCTGCACCGATACGGTCGGTACGTGGGGCTCACTCCCCGGGCTTTGGAGCGGGTGGAGGGGTTCTTCCGGCGCCACGGCGAGATCAGCACCTTCGTGGGGCGGCTCGTGCCCGGGGTACGCCAGTACATCTCGTTTCCCGCGGGGCTCGCTCGGATGCGGTTGGTGCCGTTCTGCCTGTACACCTGCCTGGGCGCCGGCGTGTGGGTGGTGGTGCTGGCAGCGATCGGCTATTTCGTGGGGAACAACCAGGACCTGGTGGTGACATACTCCCGCCGGGCGTTTTGGTACCTGGCCCCGGCCCTGGCCCTCTTGTGCGGGGTGTACGCCTGGCGTAACCGCCGCCGTGCCGGCGCCCCTCCTGGCTAATCCGGCGGCGAACCAAACCCGTCTTCTCGGCGCCGAGAGCATGGGGCCCGCCCTCCGAGGTCGCCAGAGGGATAAAGGAATGAGGGCCTGCCGTGAGCCGCCCACCCTGCCCGCGCTGCCGCCAGTCTTACGTGACCTGGGACCCCCGGGCCCCCTACGGATGCCGGGCCCTGGGGTTCAAGACCCGTTCCGTGCCCAGCGACGACGTGCGCCGAATCTCGGGTCAGGACTGCCTGTTCTTCGAGAAGAAGGCTCCCTGCCGAGGAGCATGACTCGCGGAGCTACGCTCCCTTCACCAGGGGCAGGCACGCCCGGAATTCTCCTGTGCCGGCCCGTTCTAGCAGCTCGTACAGGGCCGACTCCCAGCACGTGATCACCCCCCCCGCCGCCTCGATCCGCCGCAGGGCCAGGTCCCGGTGGAAGGGATTCCGGGAGGCCACGGCATCGGCAGCCACGTGCACCCCGTAGCCCGCACGGAGGGCCTGGAGGGCGGTCTGGGCAACGCAGATGTGGGCCTCGATCCCCACCAGGAGCAGGGTTCCGCAGCCCGTGGCCTGGACGGCCGGGGGAAAGCCGGGGCACCCGAAGCATCCGAAGTGGATCTTCCGCATCGGTTGCCAGCCCGCCAGGGCCTCAGTCACCCGGGGGTCCGTGGGGCCGAGATTCTCCTGCTCGGTCCACAGGATCGGCAGGTCCAGCATCCGCGCGGCCCGCACCAGCCGCACCGCCCGGTCCACGACAACGTCGGCGTCGGGAATGTGCGTAAGGAGGCGGCCCTGCAGATCCACGACCACCAGGACCGTGTTGGTGCGATCCAGCAACAGGGACGTCACGGGAAACCCTCCGGGGGAAAGGGGGAGCCTCACCCGGCTCGGGGTCAACGGCGGAACAGGGTCCTCAACCCAGATCCCGCGGCTGGGGGCGAGGGGCACACCGTCACCGTAAGCGGCGGGGTCGGCCTGCGGGCCTCGATCTCTACCAGCCAGGTGCGGACCAGGCAGTCCAGGGCCCGGGTCATGGGCCGCGGCACGTGCAGGATGAGCCGCTCCCCCTCGGCGGTGGCTTCGAGGAAACATCCCCAGACCCAGGGGTAGGCCAAGGCCCGGTCCACGAACTCCGCGACCACGCGACGAAGGTCGGGGGCCAGGTCCCCCATCCGGGCCAGGAGCACCGGTCCGGCGTCCCGACCCATGCGGGACACCGGCAGGCCCCGGCGGCGGTGGGCAGCGCGCTGGCGGGCTTTTCGAAGACGGTGGAAGGAGCTGGTTCGGTCCATGGTCTCCAGGCTACCGCGATCCGCCGCCTGTGCAAGCGCCCGCACGGTCTCCGGCTCACCGGGCCTGTCCTTCATCCGGTCCATATCTCCTGCACCCCTTTGATCACGAACTGGATCGCCAGTGAGACGAGCAGCAGACCCATCAACCGGGTCACCAACCGCTCCCCGGTGGCTCCCATCCACCGCGACAGCGGCTCCGCCAGGCGGAACGCCGCGAACACCAGGGCGGCGTTGGCCGCCACGGCCGCCCACACCATGGCCGTTTCCATGAGCCCGTGGCCGGCATCGGTGAGCATCAGCACGGCCGAGATCGCCCCCGGCCCGGCCAGCATGGGGACGGCCAGGGGGATCAGGGAGACGTCCTCCTTCTCCCGAGCCGCGGCCTCCTCCTCGTCGGTGCGCTTCATGCGGTTGTCCCGGGCCTCGAGCATGTCGAACCCCACCTTCAGCAGGATCAGTCCCCCCGTGACCCGGAACGCGGCCAGGGTCACCCCGAACAGCCCGAAGATGAACCGGCCCGCCAGGGAGAAGAACAGGAGCACGGCCACCATGTACACCGTGGCCCGCAGGGCCACCCCCCGCCGGGTTTGGGCCGACAGGTTCGCGGTAAGGGCCAGAAAGACCGGCGTGTTGCCCAGCGGGTCCAGAATGGCGAACAGGGTGACGAACGCCTGAAGAAACGTGGCTGACACCGAACCCTCCGGCAAAGGACTCGCGAGCCGCCCTTCCTAACCCAAACGAGGGCGTTTCGCAACCCCTGTTCCCGTGTCGGCCCGGCTCCGGCCGGCACGGTTGCCCGGAGGCGGGCCCACGCCGTATGCTTCCAGGTAACTTCGGTCGTTGGTCGTCAGTCGTTGGTCGTCGGTCGGGGGCCTTCGGCCCGCTAGGCGGCTAGGCTGCTAGGCCGCTAGGCGGCCGGGCCGCTTCCCTGAACCGCCGCCGGCGATGGTTCTGGAGCAACGAACGTTACCCTCCCCGTTGTACAGCCCCGTAGGGGGCCTGAGAGACTTCCAGGTAACTTCGGTCTACGGTCGTCGGTCGAAGGTCTTCGGTCGAAAGCTCGTCCCGATATCGGAGCCGGGGGGCATGGGGGCTGGTGGAGCGTCCGCCTGCCCCACAGGCCGAGGTTCCAAAGATTTTTCTAGTTTCTAGTCTCTAGTCTCTAGACGGCCCCGTAGGGGCCTGAGGGGGCTTCCCAGTCTCTTCAGCCTAAATCCAGAAAGGAGCGACCCATGATGCTGCCGGTGGAAGAGGCGTTGGAGATCTTTCGCGGCATGTTTCAGGACGCCGGCGAGCCGCCAGAGGCGTTCGAGACCTTCGGCCGCCTGTATCGACGGTACCGATCCGGCGAGACCGGCGCCGTGCGCTGGCCCGAGATCGCGCCGGCCGGAGCCGAAAGGATGGTTCCCCAGGAGGAGCTGGACACCCCGGAGCTCCGCCGGGAGGGGGAGGCCCGGTGGTCCCAGCTCGCTTGGATCGTGCTGAACGGGGGGCTCGGCACCTCCATGCGCATGGACCGGGCCAAGAGCCTGGTGCCGGTCAAACAGGGGCGCACCTTCCTGGATCTGTTGGTGGCCCACGTGCTCCGGATGCGCAAGCGTACCCGCGCGGACCTGCCGGTGGTGTTCATGAACTCCTTCGCCACCCGCGACGACACCTTGCGGGCCCTGCCCGTGGACGAGCTGCGGGCGCGGGGGCTGCCGGTGGACTTCGTGCAGCACCGGTTTCCCCGGATCCGGGTGGACGACGGCGGGCCGCTGGCCGGGGCGGACCACAAGGAGGCCTGGGCCCCTCCCGGTCACGGCAACCTGTACGCGGCCCTGGCCGGCTCGGGCCTGCTGGAAAGGTTGCTGGCATCGGGAATCCGCTGGGCTTTCGTGTCCAACGCGGACAACCTCGGGGCCAGCCCCCATCCCGCGTTCCTGGGGCTCATGGCCCGCCAGGGGCTGTCGTTTGCCCTGGAGGTGACCCCCAAGACCCCGGCGGATGTCAAGGGCGGCACCCTGGTCGTGCGGCAAGGCCGCCTGGAGCTGCTGGAGATCGCCCAGGTCCCCCCGGAGCACGCGGACGAGTTCCAGGACACCGGCCGGTTCCCGGTGTTCAACACGAACAACCTCTGGCTCGACCTGCACGCCGTGCGCGAGCAGCTGAACGACGGCGGGTTGGACCTTCCTCTGATCGTCAACCGGAAGGAGGTGGAAGGGCTCGACGTGGTCCAGCTGGAAACCGCCATGGGCGCGGCCATCGGTGCTTTCGACCGGTCGGTGGGGGTGGTGGTGGACCGCCGCCGTTTCGCTCCGGTCAAGACCACGGACGACCTGCTGGTCCGCCGCAGCGACGCCTACGTCCTGGGAGAGGAGAGCCCCCTGGTGCCCAACCCGGCCCGGGAGCCCGGCCTCGGCCCCCCCGTGGTCCGGTTGGACCCCCGGTACTATCGATCGGTGGCGGACCTGGACCTGCGCATCCCTGCCCCCCCCAGCCTGGTTCGGGCCCAATGGTTCGAGGTGCGCGGCGACGTGCGGTTCGGCGAAGGGGTCGTGGTGGAGGGCCGGGTCGTCGTGGCCCACGACGGGCCGGGCCACCTCACCGTTCCGGACGGGACGGTGCTACGGGGCTGAGTCGGTCACCATCTTCCGCAGGCAGGCCACCACGTCCGGGTCGAACGCCTCGGCCTCCAACCGGGCCACCGCCTCCCGGATCGGCACGGCCCCCCGGTAGGGCCGGGGGGAGGTCAACCCCACGAACGCCTCAGCCACGGCCACAATCTTGGCCGCCGGCGGGATCTGATCCCCCTTCCGGCCCATGTAACCGGAGCCGTCCTCCCGCTCGTGGTGGTACACGATGGCGTCCCGATCCAGACCCTTCATGCCGAGGCTCTCCAAAAACCGCCACCCCAGCAGCGGATGCTCGGTCAGATCCCTGCGTTCCCGAGGGCCGAACGGCCGGGCCTCGGCCAGGCGGTGCACCCGAAAGCTCGCCTCCCCCAGGTCGTGGAACCGAGCGCTCGCAGCGATGCGTTCCACGACCTCCTCGTCCCATCCCAGGGCGCGGGCCAGACGGCCGGCCCACTGGGCCACGGTCAGGGAGTGCCCCCCCATTCCCGGTATCATATCCTCCACCATGTCCACCAGGTAGGCCAGCGACTCCCTCAGGAAGCCCTGGCGGTCCGACGAGAACCTTCGGCAGGATCGAAGCACCTGGGCGATCCGATCGGCCACCGGAAGGAACCGCTCCATGTCCTCACGGGTGAACACCCCCCCGTCCGATCGATTGCTGAAATGGACCACTCCTTCCAGGTCGCCCTCGGCGATCAGCGGGACGCTGAGGAACGAATCGCTCCGGTACCCCCCGACCCGGTTCGCCGGCACCTCCTCGATGGTGGTGTCGTCGGGAACCAGCAGGGGACGCCGGTGGCGGGCCACCCACCCCGATACGCTCTCCGAGTCCAGGGAAACCCGGGTGGTCCGGATGACCTGATCCCTCCCCTCGAACCCGAACGCCTCCTGAACCACCAGATGCCCGTCATCCCGCTCCATCAAAGAGACCCGGTCCGCCGGCACCACCTCCCGACACAGCCGGGCGATCCACGCCAGCAGCACCCCCGGCTCCCCCGGCCGCCCCACCAGGCTCTGGGCCGCCAAGCGGTCCAGAAGGCGGTCGCCAGGGTCCTGCTCCGGGCGCGGCGGCGCGTAGTATCGCCGCCCGGACATCCCCCGGGCCTCCTCCAGGGACGCCAAGGCCCGCTTCCACAAGGTCTCGGCGGTGTCCCCGTGATCGGGCAGTACCGCCGCCCCCATGTGGGGGTTGACCCGGATCCCCCCCCCCGGCACGAGGTCAGGGATCAAGGGAGGCGCCAAGGCGCCGAACAGCCGACGCGCCAACACCGCCACATGGTCCTGCCCGGCGCCGGGCAGGATGATCGCGAACCGCTCCCGCTCGATACGGGCCAAGGTGTCGCTCTGGCGCCGGGCCTCGTCCACCCGGCGCACCACGGCCTGGAGCAGGGCGTCGGCCACAGCCGGTCCCTGCCGGTTCCGAACGGCAGGGACCTGATCGATTTCCATCAGCAGCAGTGCCATCGGAGTCTGGGATCGGTTCGCCCGGGCCACCTCGCCCCGGAAGTGTTGGTCGAAGTACCGCCGGGTGAACGCTCCGGTGAGGCGGTCCACGAACGCCAGCTCCTTGGTCCGATCTCCTGTGGCCAGATCCTCCAGCACCGGCTCGAAGCTCAGGGCGAGGAGCCGCAGGATCCGGGCCTCGTCCTCGCTGAACCCCCCCCCGCTTTGTCCCCGAAGCAGCACCAAAAGCCCCCAGCTCCTCCCGGAGCCGCCGATCGGCACCGCCACGAGGCCGGTGGCCCCAAAGGGCTCCAGGAGCTCCCATGCCGCCCGCGCCGCCCGACCCTCGTCCAAGAGGAGAGGATGCGATCTCCTTCCGGCCAGGGCCTCGGCCAACCGCCGAAAGCTCTCCTCCCGCTGGACCGCCAGCCCCCGGGCCTGGTGGACCGCACCCGTCCCTTCCAGGCCTCCCCTCCACACCACCGCTGCCCCGTCCGCCGGCACCAACGGCTCGGCCAGATCCAGCAGCAGCCCAAACGCGTCATCCAGGGAAACCGCGCTTCGGGCGGCCCACTGGGCCTGGAACAGGAGATTGACCTTCTCGGGGGACTCGGTGACCCACGGCCCTGATACTTCCAGGGGTACCGAAACGAAACACGGGGCAGGAATCTCCACAGGCATGTCGAGGCGTTCCTTTCGCATCCAGCATTGAGGCGCAGCGCGGGTTTGCTGCGTTCCATGCAAGAGCCTTGCCCCGGCCTGCTCCCAACCCGGATTCCAATAAAACGGCCGGTTCCGCGAAGAACGGAACCGGCCGCTACCCCAACAAGGCGTGGCAAAAACAGCCCAATTATGGAAACCTTTTTCCCACATGCCCCTCCATTCCCTCAGTGCCCGGGCCGGCCGTGCAACTTCGGTCGTTGATCTGGGGCGTTCGACCCGCTAGCCCGCAGGATTCATGAGCGTTCGTCGCGAAACCGCCGAGTGTGCGCCAGATCGGGGCAAGCACGAGCAACGAGGGGCGCAGGCGTACGGGACGGTACGTCGGGCCCCGAGGCGCGAGCACGCCCCGAGATGGCGTGCAATCGGCGGTTGCAGCAGAAGGCTTCATGAATCATGCGGGCTAGGCTGCTAAGCGGCCACGCGGCTTTGGAGCCGGTGCCAAAGCTTCGGGGGCCCTCACCCTTGGGTCGTCTGACCCTGTTCCTCTCCGGGCCCCACGATCAGCCGGTCCACCTCGGCGCCGGTCAGCTCTTCCCGCTCCAGCAGGGCCGCTGCCACACGATCCAGGGCCTCCCGGTGGACCTTCAACAGGTCCGCGGCCCGGGTCTCGCACTCCCGCACGAGGGTCTCGATCTCCTGGTCGATGATCCAGCCCATCTGCTCCGAGTAGGTCTTCTCCTGGGCCAGCTTCTTTCCGAGGAACACATGCTCCTCGCCGCGGCTGAACGTCACCGGCCCCACCCGATCGCTCATCCCCCACTGGCACACCATCTTCTCGGCCAGGTCGGTGCACTGCTTCAGATCGTTTTGGGCCCCGGTGGACAGGTCGTCGAACACCAGCAGCTCCGCCGCTCGGCCTCCCATGTTTACCGTGATCTTTGCCAGCAGATACGACTTGGGGTAGTAGTGCCGGTCCGCCTCGGGCACGATCTGGGTCACCCCCAGGGCCGCCCCCCGGGGCACGATGGTCACCTTGTGCACCGGGTCCATACCGGGGATCAGCCGGGCCACCACGGCGTGGCCTGCCTCGTGGTACGCCGTGATCCGGCGCTCGTTCTCGTCGGTGAGGCCCGGCCGCTCCAGGCCCATCAGGACCTTGTCCTTGGCCTGCTCGAAATGGGCCTTGGTCACCAGGTCGCTTTTCTCTCGCGCCGCGAACAGCGCCGCCTCGTTGCACAGATTCTCCAGGTCGGCCCCGCTCATTCCCGGGGTGGACCGGGCCATCACGTCCAGATCCACGTCCGGAGCCAAGGGCATCGACCGGGTGTGGATCCGCAGAATCGCGGCCCGTTCCTCCAAGGTGGGCAGGTCGATTACCACGTGCCGATCAAAACGGCCCGGCCGAAGCAGGGCCGGGTCCAGCACGTCCGGCCGGTTGGTGGCAGCGATCACGATCACCCTCTCGTGACCTTCGAACCCGTCCATCTCGCCCAGGAGTTGGTTCAAGGTCTGCTCGCGTTCATCGTGCCCGCCGCCCAGGCCTGTGCCCCGGGACCGGCCCACCGCGTCGATCTCGTCGATGAAGATGATGCTGGGAGCCTTGGCACGGGCCTTCTCGAACAGGTCCCGCACCCGCGCGGCCCCCACCCCAACGAACATCTCGATGAACTCTGAGGCGCTGGTCGAGAAGAACGGCACCCCGGCCTCCCCAGCCACCGCCCGGGCCATCAGGGTCTTTCCCGTGCCCGGGGGGCCCATCAGCAGGATTCCCTTGGGCACCCTTCCTCCCACCCGCTGGAACCGCTCGGGGTCACCCAGGTAGTCCACGATCTCCGCCAGCTCCCTCTTGGGGTTCTCCATACCGGCCACGTCCTGGAACGTGACCTTGGGCACCTTGCCCTCGTACACCTTGGCCTTGACCTGACCGAAGCTCCCGAACGGGCCGAGCCGGGCGTTCTGGGCCCTGCGCATGGTCCATACCCAGAACCCCAGCAGCAGCAGCCAGGGAAGACTGTTCACCAGGAACATCCACCACATGTTCTCCTGGCCTCGGCGCCTCACCTCCAGCTCCACCCCCTTTTTTTCCAACAACGGCAGGAGCTCGCGGTCGTCCAGGGGAGGCAGGCTGGTCCGGATGGTCTGCACCTGCTGGCCCGCCGTGCCCACCGCCACCGGCCGGTACAGGGTGGCAGTGACGTCCTGCTCGGTGAGCACCACGCGCTGCACATTGCCGTCGCGTAGCTCCTTTTTGAAGGTGGAGTACGACACGGTGGGGGAAGGGCCGGTGGGCGTGCGGGAGAGGTTCTCCACCATCACGCTCATCAGCAGGAGAAGAAGCAGGAGCCCCAGGGCTCGCTGCCACGGGAATCGTTCCATCTCGGGTGCTGATCCTTTCTCGGCGAAGGGGAGATCCCCAGCGCAGACGTCGCCGGGGACGCTGGGAGCCTAGCCCGCATGATTCATGAAGCCTTCTGCTGCAACCGCCGATTGCACGCCATCTCGGGGCGTGCTCGCGCCTCGGGGCCCGACGTACCGTCCCGTACGCCTGCGCCCCTCGTCGCTGCGCTTGCCCCGATCTGACGCACACTCGACGGCTTCGCGACCAACGCTCATGAATCTCGCGGGCTAGTAACTTCGGTCGTTGGTCGTCAGTCGTTGGTCGCCGGTCTGGGGCCTTCGGCCCCCTGGGCAGCTAGGCGGCCACGCGGCTCGCGAACCGAGCGGCAACGCCCCGGACCCAACGAGAGTTACCCTCCCCCGGTACCCGGCCCCGCAGGGGCCTAAGGAGCCCGGAACGTAAGCTATCGGAAAGGCAGGAGGGGGTCAAACGGGGACGGCTCGGGGTCACGACCCGATGGCGGCGCCGAACAGCCGCAGGGCCTGGTCCTCGAGCTGGCGGATCTCGTCCCGGTACCGGGCCGCCTGCTCGAACTCCAGATCGGCCGCAGCCTCGTGCATCTTCTTCCGCAGCTCCTCGATCCTGGCCTCCAGCTCTGCGGCGTCCCGGTACGCCACCTCGTCCTCGGCCGCCGCCGGCACGGTCACGTAGTCCATCTCGTACACCGAGGAGAGCACGTCGTCGATGCGCCTCACCACCGACTCGGGCGTGATGCCGTGGGCCTCGTTGTAGGCCAGCTGGGCCGCCCGGCGCCGCCGACTCTCGGCAATGGCCCGGGCCATGGAGCCCGTGATCCGGTCGGCGTAGAGGATCACCCGGCCGTTCACGTTCCGGGCCGCCCGGCCCGCGGTTTGGATTAGGCTGGTCTCGCTGCGCAGGAACCCCTCCTTGTCCGCGTCCAACACCGCCACCAGGCTCACCTCGGGCAGGTCCAACCCCTCCCGCAGCAGGTTGACCCCGATCAGCACATCGTGCTCCCCCCGCCGCAGCTCCCGGATGATCCGCACCCGCTCCAGGGTGTCGATGTCCGAGTGCAGGTACACCGTCTTCACCCCCGCCTCCGCGTAGTAGCGGGTGAGGTCCTCCGCCATCCGCTTGGTCAGGGTGGTCACCAGCACCCGCTCGCCCCGGGCCACGGTGCGACGGATCTCTTCGAGCAGATCGTCCACCTGGGTCTCGGCGGGCCTAACCACGATCTCGGGATCCACCAGACCGGTGGGCCGCACGATCTGCTCCACCACCCGGCCGCCGGCCTTCTCCAGCTCGTACCGACCCGGCGTGGCGGAGACGTAGATCACCTGGTTCACCCGGGCCTCGAACTCGTCGAACCGCAACGGCCGGTTGTCCAGGGCCGAGGGCAGCCGGAACCCGTACTCCACCAGGGTCTCCTTGCGGGACCGGTCGCCCCGGTACATGCCCGCGATCTGTGGGATCGTGACGTGGCTCTCGTCCACGACCAGCAGAAAGTCGTCGGGAAAGTAGTCGATCAGTGTGGGCGGGGGTTCGCCGGGGCTTCGGCCCGTCAGGTGGCGGGAGTAGTTCTCGATGCCGGTGCAGTACCCCATCTCCTGGAGCATCTCGATGTCGAACAGGGTGCGCTGCTCCAGCCGTTGGGCCTCCAGGAGTTTGCCTTGGGCCCGCAGGTCCCGGAGCCTCTCACCCAGCTCCTCCTGGATCGATCGGACCGCCCGGTCCAGCACGTCCCGGGGGGTCACGTAGTGGCTGGCGGGGGGGAGCAGGATGTGCCGGAGCCGGCCGATCCTCCGGCCTCGCAGGGGATCCACCAGATGAATCGCCTCGATCTCGTCACCGAAGAACTCCACCCGGATCGCGTGCTCGTCCTCGTAGGCGGGGAACACCTCCACCACGTCCCCCCGCACCCGGAAGGTGCCCCGGTGGAAGTCCACGTCGTTCCGCTGGTACTGGAGGTCCACCAGCTTGCGGAGCACCCGGTCCCGGTCCGCCTCGACCCCCTCCTCTAGGTACAACACCATCTCCTGGTAGGTCTCGGGGTCGCCCAACCCGTAGATGCACGACACGCTGGCCACGATCAGCACGTCCCGCCGAGTCAGCAGCGCGTGGGTGGCGGCGTGGCGCAGCCGGTCGATCCGGTCGTTGATGGAGGAGTCCTTCTCGATGTAGAGGTCCTGCTCGGGCAGGTAGGCCTCGGGCTGGTAGTAGTCGTAGTAGCTGACGAAGTACTCGACGGCGTTCTCGGGGAACAGCGCCTTGAACTCGGCGTACAGCTGGGCTGCCAGGGTCTTGTTGGGGGCGATCACCAGGGTGGGCCGGTTCACCCGGGCCACCACGTTGGCGATGGTGAAGGTCTTGCCCGAGCCGGTGACCCCCAGCAGCACCTGGTGGCGCAGCCCCTCCTCGATCCCCCGGGCGAGCTCCTTGATCGCCCGGGGCTGGTCCCCCCGGGGCTCGAACTCCGTTACGAGGCGAAACTCGGACATGCGGGATCGGGGCGGGAGCCCCCCTACCTCACCTTCCAACGGGTGCCGCCGGGGCCGTCCTCCAGCACCACGCCCCGCTCGGCCAGCTCGTCCCGGATGCGGTCGGCCGTGGTCCAGTCCCGGCCCTTGCGGGCGGCAGCCCGCTCGGCGATCTTCCGCTCCACCCAGGCCGGGTCGATGCCCAGGGTTGTCGCACCTCCCCGCCGCCGGGCCTCCCGGTAGGCCGCGGGGTCGTCCTGGAGGATGCCCAGCACGGCCCCCACCTTGCGCAGGCTCTCGGCCGCGTACCGCACCACTGCCAACTGCTGGGGCCGGGGGTCGAACCCCTCGTGCAGGAACGCCCCCACCTCCCGGGCGCACCGGTGGATGTGTCCCAGGGCCTCGGCCGTGTTGAAGTCGTCGTTCATGGCGTGCTCGAACTGGTAGAACAGCCCCAACACGGCCTCGTGAACGGCCCGGCTCCCGTTGCCCAGCTCCGACACCGGCACCTGGGCCGGGACGTCTCGACCCCGGAGCACCTCGTCCGCCCGCTCCAGCAGCCCGTAGAGCCGGTCCAGACCGGCGGCCGCGTCGTGGAGCGCCTGGTCAGTGTAGTCCACGGGGCTTCGGTAGTGGTGGCCCAGCAGGAACACCCGCAGCACCTCGGGATGGACCTGCTTCAAGACCTCGTGGATCGTGAAGAAGTTGCCCAGGCTCTTGGACATCTTCTCCTGGTTCACGTTCACAAACCCGTTGTGGAGCCAGTACCGCACGAACGGCCGGCCCGTGAGCGCCTCGGCCTGGGCCACCTCGTTCTCGTGGTGGGGGAACACCAGGTCCTTGCCGCCGCCGTGCACGTCTACCGTCTCGCCCAGGTACTTCTGGCTCATCACCGAGCACTCGATGTGCCAGCCGGGGCGGCCCGGGCCCCAGGGGCTGGGCCACGACGGCTCGCCGGGCTTGGCCGCCTTCCACAAGGCGAAGTCCAGGGGGTCCTTCTTGCGGGGATCCACCTCCACCCGGGCCCCGGCCATCAGGTTCTCCAGGGAACGCTTCGACAGCCGGCCGTAGGCCGGGTAGCTGTCCACCGAGAAGTACACGTCCCCTTTCACCTCGTACGCGTGGCCCTTGGCGATCAGCCCCTCGATGTGGGCGATCATGTCCTCCACGTGTTCGGTGGCTCGGGGCTCGTAGGTGGGTCGCTCCACGCCCAATGCGTCCATGTCCTCGTAGAACGCCTGGATGTAGCGCTCGGCGATCTCCGAGGCCGGAACCCCCTCCTCGTTGGCCCGCCGGATGATCTTGTCGTCCACGTCCGTGAAGTTCCGCACGTAGACGACGTCGAACGAGCTGTACCGGAGGTACCGGTAGATCACGTCGAACACCACGGCGGAGCGGGCGTGCCCGATGTGGCACCGATCGTACACGGTGACCCCGCACACGTACATGCCGACCCGGCCCGGCACCAGCGGCTCGAACGGCTCCTTGCGGCCGGAGAGCGTGTTGAACACCTTGATTCCCATGCTCGGTGCGTTCCTCC